>Ga0265296_1000265_pt1 | contig 93765 bp, 93 predicted proteins | sample MunlanPumphouse1_FD_189073 | JGI IMG/M metagenome (GOLD analysis project Ga0265296, IMG submission 189073) | Groundwater microbial communities from a municipal landfill in Southern Ontario, Canada - Pumphouse #1 | ecosystem: Environmental > Aquatic > Deep subsurface > Groundwater | place...
CCGAGAAGTTCGTGAAGTACTACAGCATGACGCAGAACAACTACGAAGCGCTCGGACACCACTTCGTCCCGAACCCGTTCGCGCTCGAAGTCGATGCAACGCAGGTGTAGGTGAGTGAGATGGAAACTGTAACCATTACCATGAAGAATCTGCCAACCTTGTATCTTGAGGCTGACACGATCTCCCCCGATGCATTCGCAGGCAAGACAGCAGCCCAGATCGCGGAACTCCCCGCGTTCGAGGGCAATGTTCCGACTACCCTTGGTGCGTATTTCACCGTGAGTGGCAGTGCAGGTGCAACCGCAGCCGACACGAAGATCGTTGTCAAGGGCGATGTGAAGAAGGTGAAGTACCTCGGCTTCAAGATGAGCGCCGGGGAACTGGTCATCGAAGGCAGTACCGACCTCTATGTCGGGGCCTGGATGACCGGCGGCAAGATCCTGGCAAAGGGCGATGTCGCAGCATTCGCCGCGCTCGCCATGAAGGGCGGCGAACTCACCGTTGAGGGCAATGCCGGGAACTATCTCGGCGCTGCCTACCGTGGCGACTGGAGAGGCATGTCCGGTGGCAAGATCTTTGTCAAGGGCAATGCCGGCTCCGATATCGGTATGTACATGACCGGTGGCGAGATCACCGTTGGCGGCGATGTCGATGTCCACGCCCTGACCCATGCCGAGGGCGGCAAGCTGATCGTCAAGGGCAATGCCAAGAGCAAGCTCGGCGGCCAGATGGTCGAGGGTACCATCATCGTCTTCGGCTCCATTGAGGTCATGATGCCCGGTTTCAAGCCGAATGGTGAAGTCGAGCTCGAAGTCGAGGGCACCAAGGCCAAATTCGCCCACTTCATCGGCGACACGGGCGAGCGCCACAAGAAGAAGAAGGGCGTTATGCAGTACGGCAACCTGTACAAGAAGATCTAAATCTCTTTTTTTAAAACATTCATCTGGTAGTTTCTTTGCAGGCACTGAGTTGGTATGATCGTCCTCCCGGTTACCTTATACCGTGACCTTATCCGGATTATATGCGTGTAATGGGTGTCCACCCTTACCTGTACATCGGACATCCAGATCATCGGTCCGATACACAAACCCATCAGTAACGCTCATCCACAAAAGATCCCGGATCCGACCCCCTGCCAAACTCGAAGATTTCTGAGGAAATCTTCTCGACCTCCTGGACAGATGTCCAGTCGGTTTCCCCGGCCAGCCTTTTCCACAGGATCTCAGCTCCCGCTGATTCGAAAAAGGCCGCCGGCCTTTTTCTCAAGCTCCTACTGCCGTTTTGGCAGTAGTTGCTCATCCAATAGGCAACAATTAGACGTTTTTTAGGGTCTAAAATGCCCTCCCTCCTGGCAAAATAACGACAATTTTGCCCCCGTTCAAAACCAGTACTCTATAATTCGCAAAAAAATGCGACTATCAGAAAAACGGTTTTTTAAAATGGGCTCCGATTGGCAAACGGGGCGTTTTGCGGGCAGTTATTTTTCAGGAGGATCATACGTCCCGGACCCCTCGAAAACGGGGTCACTATGGTGAAACCTGGTATGACACGGGGAACGGGAAATTACCGTTTACCCAATCAGGAGCGGAAAAAAAAGTTAATCGACTGCTACCATCACTTCGGAGGCCTTGACAACCGCGTAGACCCTCGATCCCTCGTGGATTTTCAGGGATTCCGCAGAATGGGTGGTGATGGAGGAGACGATCTCATTGCCACCGGCAATGGTGATCACAACTTCGGTACTGACCGGGCCCTTCTTGATCGACTTGACGGTACCGGGAATCTGGTTTCGTGCACTGATCTTCATGCTTTTCACTACATCAGTCTGGATGACGATCATTCAAAAGGTTTTCCGGCCCGGAAGATCCCTGTTTCCGGTATGAACGATCCTGTGTCACAACCCCATGCTTAATAATCAGATTCTTCCCAAGTACAGAGTAATGCAGCATCAGTTTGGCATCCACATGAAAGGCGGGGTCATCACCGAGAGGAACGCTGACTTTTCAACCGTCCGGATACGGGCACCTGCCGGTGTCCTTTCGGCCGAGCAGCTGCGGGGTGTTGCCGCGATCGCAAAGAGGTATGGCAGCGGCGTTGTCCACTGCACCACCCGCCAGACCATTGAGATTCCCCATGTGGATCCGAAACGGCTCAAGAACCTGGGGAAAGCGTTAGAGAAGAACGGGACACCGGTCGGGTCCGAGCAGGATGAGGTCGTCAACATCATCTCCTGCCCGGGAAATGAACGGTGCAAGTTCGCCAATATCGATACCGTCACCCTGGCAAAGAAGATCGATGCCAAACTTTTTGGAAAGGTAATGCCCGTCAAGATGCGTATCGCAATCTCCGGGTGCCCGAATGCCTGCACGAGCCCGATGCTCAATGAGATCGGGATCATCGGACGTATCCGCCCGGTCCGCACCGAAGGTCTCTGTACCGGTTGTGGCATGTGCGTCTACTACTGCAAGGAGAAGGCCATCCGGGTCAGGAACGGGATCTCTGAACTGGACGACGAGAAGTGCGTCCAGTGCGGGGTCTGCGTCAGGTCCTGCTCGTTCAACCTGCTCAAGGAACTGCACACCCACTACCTCGTCACTGTCGGGGGACGGAGGGGACGCCACCCGAAGATCGGCCGTGAACTGCTGACGGTTGATAATGAGGAACAGATCCTCTTCGTGATTGACAAGATCATCGACTGGGTCTACCGCCGTGCCTGGAGCGGCCGGCTCTTATCCGAGCAGCTGGACGAACTCCATTTCGAGAAGTTCCGGGAAGATATCATGAAGCAGGTGCCGGAAGCGGGCCTGGCAAAGTCACATACCCTTACCCTTACAAGTATATAATCCGGAACTGGCAGCTGCATAATAATCGGGATCAGGGACTTACAATCTCCCTGAAAAAAACTACTCGCAAAACGCCCCGTTTGTCAATCGGAGCCCATTCTGAAAAACCGGTTTTCTGATAGTCGCATTTTTTTGCGAATTATAGAGTTCTGGTTTTAAACGAGGGCTGAATTATTATTATTTTGCTCATATTGGGGGCATTTCGGCCCCTAAAAAACGTCTAATTGTTGCCTATTGGATGAGCACTGATTTGATATTCTGTGGAAAAGGCTGGCCGGTGAAATGGCAGGGTGTCGGATCCGGAAGAGGGTCATTCCCCCACGAGCTGAAATCGATGAGGATAACACAAACGCCGATGGAGGTACAAGATCGCGGGTGCAGGTCTCACGCGGGGCACCGCACCGATCATGAATGATAAAAGAAAAGAAAGATCGGTTTAATCGCAGGTCGGGATGGTGGGAGACCAGATGCCGCAGCCCTTCTTGTTGAGGTCAAAGATCTTCGGCCCTGAAAGGGGAGCCGCAATCGTGTTTCCACAAGCGTGGCCCAAGCAGCTCAATTGCTGGGATGAACACCCCGCAGTTTTCACATTCTCGGTTGTGCATCATAGTTGCCCTGCGATCTGAAGATACGCTTGGTACAGCGGGTTCCTCCCCCGTGTCCCTCCGGTGTGTGGGAACCGTGGCGATGGGAAATCCCGATCCGGCTCTTGTGATCGGGCAGGATGAATGCGTCTATATCCCCACCGGGGGAGTACTCCCGGCCGGGGCCGATGCAGCGGTCATGGTTGAGCATGTGGCGGTTGCAGGAGATTCCGTTCTCATACGAAAACCTGTTGCTCATGGGGAAAATGTCCTCTTCCGTGACGATGATTTCCGGAAGGGTGAGACGGTTTTAACATCCGGCCGCCGGCTGATGCCCCAGGATGCCGGGTTTCTCTCTGCCTGCGGCTGCACGAATGTCCCGGTCGTGAAGCGACCGGTCATCGGGATCATCTCCACGGGTAACGAGCTGATCCCGGCAACAATGACTCCCGGTCCCGGCCAGATCCGTGATGCGAACGCCCCGATGCTCGCGGCATGGCTTCGTGAGTACGGATGTGAGGCGAGGATGTACGGGATCGCCCGCGATGAACGCGGTGCCTTTGAAGCACTGATTGCCCGGGCGCTCCCGGAATGCGATGCGATCCTCATCTCCGGTGGCAGTTCCAAGGATGATCGGGATATGACGGCACGGATCATTGCTGAGCAGGGGGAGGTGCTGGTCCACGGGATCGCGCTCGCACCGGGCAAGCCCACCATCATAGGAAAAATTGCCGGCACACCGGCCTTTGGCCTGCCGGGTCATCCCGGCGCTGCGTTCGTGGTGCTCATCACCATCGTGCGCCCGTTCATTGATGCGATGCTCGGGCTTACGCAACCTGTGATCCTGACGACACGGGCCACGCTTGCAGAAAATATCCCGTCCCAGAAGGGACGCGAGGAATACGTGCGGGTCCGGCTGGATCGGAATGTTGCTACCCCGATTTTTGGCAAGTCAGGCCTGCTGAATACTCTTGTGAAAAGCAACGGGCTTGTCCGCATCCCCTCGGGTGCGGAAGGATTGGAGAAGGGAAGCGAGATCGAAGTCCAGTTATGGTGAACCGCTTCTCACCGGACTGGTGCACCCCGGTTTTAAAATTTTATATTGTGACCTTATCCGGATTATACGCCTGTTGGGGAATGTCCGCCCGGACATGGATATCGGACATGTAGATCATCGATCCGACACACAACGCCATCACGGCAATTCCCTCGGGCACAATATCTGTTGCCGGTACGCCCATCATGACCATGATACTGAGAAATCCACCGGCTATGGTGATGTAAAGGATATGGAATTCTGTAATGCGGGGATCTTCGGTATTACAGGGCCTGATGGATCCGGCAACACATCTCTCACTGAATGGATAGGCCGGAAAGATTCCTTTCTTTGTGCACATATCCTCCGCGAGATGCAGTATCAGTCCCATCATCATCCCGCCCATGAACCCGATCGCGGCTGTTTGCGGGATTTGTGATGGGAAGAGAAGAACCAGCCCTCCCGTACCTAGTGCGAAGACGAGGGAGTAGATGAGGATCCCCGGCAGGGAATGGGTCAGCCGTTTGTCCAGTGGATCGGTGTCTATGCCAAAGATGGTCCGGTACAGTGCCTGCATCAATGGAATGCAGAGCATCCTTCCGGCCTGTGCGATTGCCCATGGGATCCTGCGAATCCGGCTTGATTTTGACCGGTGCATATGGATGTCCGGAATGATCGCGCCGATCGCGGTGCCGATAATCACCACCACTGACGTAACCGGATCAAAAGAGAAGATGATGCCTGCAGGAATCATGCTGCAGAGCAGGGTCAGCGCCACGTGATGCCGGGTGATCATAGATGGCGCCCACTATTCTGGGTTATGCCGGGACCGATGCCGGTTCGCAGGCAAAATGTTTTGCATTTTTCTTTTTGGTGAGCCAGACCAGTTTTCCTTCCGTGAATGCAAAGGCAGTCATCAGGATGATCCGGACATGGGGCGGGACACTCGCGGTGCTCGCGGCCTGCGGTGTGAGCAGGTACTTCCTGGCCTTTGCTCTTCCGGTCTCGGGTACCGAATCAAGGGCAGAGAGCGTCGCGTCCGTGGGGACCTGGTTTAAGGACAGTGCAACATATGCAACCTCCTCTCCTACCCATTTGCTCTTTGAGACCCGGTACATATACACGCCCGAGGGAACATTGGCTGCCGGTGCGATCTTCCACCCGTCATATTCAGAGAAATGTTGGCGGAGATCGCGTTCTGCGAACAGTTCCATGACATCTTTTTGTGAGCCCATTGTGATCAGGATCTGGTTGTCTGTTCGATCATATAAGTTTTAGTAATTTGGTTGATTTGTACATAATATTAAACAAAAATGGTTAAATAAGTCCGGGGTACGATGGATAATTAACGTTCAGGGATCCCCTTTTCGAGGTTATCAGATGAAACGAAGTATCCGACATATAAATTCAGGCTCCGTTTTTTTTTGCGTATTATGCCTGTCATGTATTGTGGCATTCTGCATTCTTTCCGGATGTACCACAACTGCAACAACCGCCTCCGCATCAAAACCTGTGGAATCCGCACTCTCCGATGTGATCATCCCGGTGGACACTACGTCATCGATCACGTATTCGAATGGCCTGAAGAAGGACAGCAGCCCGCCTGCGGTATACGAGGGCTTGGTGATCAAGGCCCCGAACGGGAAGTTCGATCCCTCGCTTGCGGAGAGCTGGGAGGTTTCCGATGACGCAAAGACCTGGACATTTCATCTGGTCAACGCAACGTGGAGCGATGGTGTACCCTTCACATGCGCTGATGTGAAATTCACAAAAGAGTACATGAAAGAGAAGAATCTCACACTGGGATTTGTGCTGAACGATGTGCAGACTATCGAATGCCCGGATGACCATACGGCAGTCTTTACCTTGAAAACCTCCTATTCCGGGTTCCTCGACCAGATCTCGCATACCCCGGGAATCAATTTCGCTCCCCGCCACATCTGGGAGAATATCACGGATCCCCAGCATTATGCGGACTCAACGTTCGTGGGAACCGGCCCCCTCGTATTTGTAAACGCTGAACCCGGATATGTCCAGCTGAAGAGAAATGATGCCTATTACGGGCGGGTCTTCAACGTAAGCGGTGTTGTGCTGAAGCTGATCACCAACCCGGACAGTCAGGTGCTGGCCCTGAAGAACGGGGAGATCGATGTGGTATCCGGCCTCACTCCCGCGGTGGCACAGAGTCTATCCGGGGAGAAGAGCATCAGCGTTTATACGATCAACGACACGGGCACGTTTGAGGTAGCCTTCAACATGAACCAGTATCCCTCCAACATCACGGCGTTTCGTCAGGCGATGAGCCATGCCGTGGACAGGGATACCATGAGTTCCCTCATGGGCACCGGCAGCCCCACGGATTCCACATTCCTGATCCCGGACCTTGCCGGTGATTATGTGAACCCGGCCGATGTGGGCATGTACGATTACAACCTGACAAAAGCAGGAGAGATTCTCTCTGCTGCCGGATTTACGAAAAATGCAGAAGGCGTGCTTCTTGGACCTGAGGGGAAACCGGTCACGATCACGATCCCCACCGGCAGCGAAGGAGGCAGCGGCAAACAGAACACGGGCGTCAACCTCGGCGGCGGCAACACCCAGAAGATTGTTACCGTGTTGAAAAATGACTGGGCAAAACTCGGAATAACGTTGAGCACGGTCACCTATGATGACAAGACCCGGTACCGTTCCGCTGTGAACCAGAACCCGGTCTTTATCGACTCGTTCCCGGTCCAGCTGCACGATGATGCCAATGCCCTCATCGATTTCTCGGTGACCCCCATGCAGGAGGCGAATTATTACAATTACAATAATCCGGAATACAACAGCCTTGTCAGCCGGATGAAGAATACCTCCAACCAGACCGAGATCAAAGAACTCGCGTACACGATGCAGGATCTCCTTGCCCGGGACATTCCCACGGTTCCGATCGGGACGACCGATACGATCGTGGCCTACCGCAATGACCGGTTCACCGGGTGGGACATCGGGCCGGGATATCACAGTATCCTTGATCCCCGGGTGCTTGCGAACCTGACTCCGGTCAGGAGTGCATAATTTTTCCCGACCGTGCAAATAATGCGTACCATCGTTCTCCCCGCATGAATCCAAGTTCCTGTCATTACCATGTTCCCGAGCCGGGCCTCATTCCCGGAAGTAGGGGAGAAGGTACTCCCCGGTGCTGCCTATGATCAGCGGGCGGTATCTCCTGCGGCGGATCGGATACAGCGGCGTATCGTTTCTTGCCTGCGTTACCCTGACGTTTTTTCTCCTTCACCTCATGCCCGGGGATTATATCACCAACTACCTGCTCTGGCTCTCCAACAAGGTGCCCGCGGAGATGGTCCAGCAGTTCTACGAGCAGATGGGGCTGAACCTTCCCCTCACCGACCAGTACATCCTTTACATCATCAACATCCTCCAGGGGCAGTGGGGTTACTCATACCAGTATGGCCTGCCGGTCTTCTCCATGATTATGGAGAAACTCTGCTGGTCGCTGGTCATCCTCCTACCCGCCACGATTCTTGGGATCCTTATCGGTACCGTGATGGGTGCCTGGTCGGGATGGAGATCCGGAAGCAGGAAGGATCTCGCACTCTTCAATGTCATGATCGTCTTTCGGGCAATTCCCGAGTTCTGGTGGGCGATCATGGCTGTGATGCTCTTCTCGTTCTCTCTCCAGTGGTTCCCTCTCGGGGGATACAGCAGCATCAGCATCCTCTCCACCGGTCTTACCATTGCCGACGTACTGTATCACGCGATACTGCCCATCCTGCTGATGACGTTCTTCATTGCCACCGGGAATTATTACGTGATGCGCAACTCGATGATCTCTGTCATCGGGGAGGATTACATCACCACCGCACGGGCAAAAGGGCTTGACGAACGTACTATCCTCTGGCGGCATGCTCTGAAAAACGCCCTTCTCCCCATGGTGACCATCACCACGTTCCAGTGTGCCGCGATCATTATGGGAAATGTCTTCATCGAGACGGTCTTCTCCTGGCCGGGGATTGGCTTCATGACAACAGAAGCCCTCCGGATGCGGGATCTCCCCCTGCTGGAGGGGATCTTCCTTTTGGACTCCCTCCTGACCATCGGTGCCATGCTGCTTGCCGATATCCTCGCCACCATGATCGATCCCCGGATCAGGATGGGGAACGATGAATAGGCAGCTCATCTTCTGGGTGAGTATCGCGGTTCTCGTCATGTACATTGCGATTGCACTCGCTGCCCCCCTGATTGCACCTTTCGGGCCGACGGCTATCACCGGGACGCCACTTGAGCCTCCGGGAGACGAGCACCTGTTCGGGACCAATGATGTGGGCCAGGACATCTTTGCCCAGCTGGTGTTCGGGGCACGTGTAACGCTCTTATTCGGGTTCTGTGCCGCCCTGTTGTCCGTGCTGATCAGTACCAGCGTGGGGATCGTCATCGGGTATTACGGCGGCCTTGTCGATGAGATCGTATCGCGAGCGATCGACATCTTCATGCCGATCCCGATGTTCCCCCTGCTCATTGTCCTGACCACGTTCTTCTCTCCCGGTATTTTGCAGATCAGTATTCTGATGGGTGTTCTTGGCAGCATCTACGGCATCCGCATCATACGTTCGCAGGTGCTCTCGGTCTCCCAGACCTGTTTCGTCGAGGGGGCCAGGGCAATCGGGGCCTCCGACATCCATATTATGTCCCGCCATATCCTGCCCAACGTGATGCCGCTCGTGATGGTGAAGTTTGTCTCCCAGTCCCAGCACCTGCTGGTGATGGGGGTGGGCCTGAGTTTCATCGGTCTGTGGGATACGACAACCGTGGACTGGGGAACCATGATCCAGAACGCGTATTCCTCCGGGGGGATGGCACTGGGGCTCTGGTGGTGGATCCTGCCACCTGGCATTGTGGTCATCGGGATCTCCCTTGCCCTTGCCATGATCGGGTACAGTATTGAGGAAAAATTCAATCCGCGGGTTGGGGTGAACCGGCTATGAATTCCGTATCAGATCAGGTCCTGTGCCGGAGGATACACTCATGGCGCTGATCTCCCTTACCGGTGTTCAGGTTGCGTTCCCTTCCCGCTACGGCCGGATCTGTGCAGCGGACTCTGTCGACCTTGCTCTCGATACGGGGGACCGCATGGCACTCATCGGGGAATCCGGCTGCGGCAAGACGGTCCTTGGCATGGCGGTGATGGGGCTCCTCCCGGAGAATGCGCACGTCAGCGGTACGATCCGGTACGGTGATCGCGATCTCCTCACCCTTCCCCCCGCTGCGATGCAGCAGATCCGGGGGAGGGAGATCTCCATGATCCAGCAGAACTCTGCCAACTCCCTCAACCCGGTCATGACCGTTGGGGAGCAGGTTGCAGAATCTCTTCTCGTTCACAGACATCTCTCCCGTCATGCAGCACAGGAGGAAGTGTCCCGCCTCCTTGGGTTGATGGGATTTGAAGATCCGGAGCGGGTGCAAGGGTGTTACCCGCACGAGTTCTCCGGGGGGATGCGTGAACGAATCCTCATCGCTCTCGCGCTTGCCTGCAATCCCCGGCTGGTGATCGCGGATGAACCGACCGCAGGACTTGATGCACAGGTAAGGCTGCAGGTCCTGAATCTGATAAAAAACCAGATTGGAGACAACCGGACGCTCCTCCTCATCACGCATGATCTGGGAGCCGCTGCACTCCTGTGCACCCTGATCGCCGTTATGTACGCCGGGGAGATCATCGAAACGGGACCTCTGCATGCTGTACTCTCCATGCCAAAACACCCGTATACCCTGGGGCTGATCGCGTCTCATCCCTCTGCGGGTCTCCACCCGATTCCCGGCATGAGCCCCCCGCCGGATCAGTTGCCTGACGGGTGCAGGTTCTGCCCCCGGTGCTCTGCTGCAACTGATGCATGTCGCTGTACCCATCCCGCGTTAACAGATACCGGCGGTTCGCGCCAGGTACGGTGCCTGCAGTATGATTGACCTTGTGCATATCTCAAAAACCTATACCCGGGGTTTTCTCCGAAAGCAGAAGACCGTGGCCATCAGCAACGTCTCGCTCTCCATCCGGAAGGGAGAGACGCTCGGTCTCGTGGGCAAGAGCGGGAGCGGGAAGACCACGCTGGGCCGGATCGCGCTCCGGCTGATAGAGCCCTCCAGCGGGACAGTCCGGTTCGATGGCGTGGATCTGACTGCACTCTCCCGGCCGGCGCTGCGACAGTACCGCCAGCGGATGCAGATCCTCTTCCAGGATCCGGATACTTCCCTGAATCCCCGGATGACAATCCATGACTGTGTGGCTGAGCCGTTCAGGGTATGGAGACTGGCCGGGTCCCGGGAGATTGAGGACCGGGTCCCGGCCCTGCTCGAACAGGTCGGACTCCAGCCTGACCTGGCGGCACGCTACCCGTTCGAGATCTCCGGGGGGCAGAAGCAGCGTGTAGCGCTGGCCCGGGTGCTGGCGCTCGACCCGGAGTTCATCGTGGCCGATGAACCGACCGCGGCACTGGATCTCTCGGTGCAGGCACAGGTACTCAGCCTGCTCAGGGAGATCCAGCGAAAACGGAATCTTACGCTCCTCTTCATCTCTCACGATCTCCAGGTAATCGGGAGGATGAGCGATACCGTTGCGGTCCTGCACGAAGGAATGATTGTCGAACAGGGAATAACTCCGGAAGTTTTACGGCACCCGCAGGATCCCTACACTGCCCGGATGATTGCTGCGGCTCGTGAGAGCGAGGCATGGTTCGGGAAGGGAACCTGATTAGAAAAACCGGAGTCAGATGCCGGATTTTTTTGTCTTTCTCTGATCCGACTATCATATGCGGGAGATCAGATCGCGGATAACCGATCTATTCAAAATCAACATTAATCAATTAACAAATGATCGTAGTTAAATATTTTAAATTAAAACAGTTAGGCTGACATGGCAGGACAGGTTTACAGCCACAAGGCTGTCGCTCGTGCTCCGTCATGACGTATTCATGGAGAATTGAGCAGAGGAAGAATCTATGCATTATCTGAAGAGACAAACGACAGAAAATGGCGAAGATGCCGCATCACCGGTCGTTGGCGTTATGCTGATGCTCGTGGTTGTGATCATTATTGCAGCAGTCGTGAGCGGATTTGCCGGTGGCCTGATTGGCGGCCAGCAGAAGACTCCGGCTCTGACAATGGATGTGCAGATCAAGAACACCGGGTACTATGCAACGAGTAACTTTGAGGCAAAAGTACTGTCGGTTACTGAAGCAATCCCCACGAAAGACCTGAAACTGGTCACCAGCTGGACAAATTCATCGGGGGGTAAGGGTGGTGCAACCATCACTAAAGCCACGAATGTCTTTGGGTGGGAAGTTGGAAGGTCACCTTACCCTGCAATTGCTCCGTGGGGGTATGGGCCGGGTGTTGTAGCTTCTAACTCCGGTGTACCAAGTAGCTTAGAGCAGCAGTTTGGAAATTACTCGCTCCTTGGGGGAACGATTATGACCGCATGGCCCGCCGGTCAGACTGCCGGATATATTACCGTTGCCAGTGGCGACGGGTACGGAACTGCTACTCAGTATGTATATGCGGACTCGTGGCCTTACGCCTCGGGCTCAAAAGTTGATGGTATGCAGGCCGTCCTTGGCCCCAATTGGGAGTCCCTGCGGGCCGGTAACAACGTGAACATCAAGGTGATCTATCTCCCGAGCGGTGCGACACTTCTTGATAAAAATGTGGTGGTGAGCTAAGATGATGAAACAGAGTAAAACCCGTAGGGAAGATGCAGTGTCTCCAGTCGTCGGTGTGATGCTGATGCTTGTTGTCACGATCATCATTGCCGCCCTTGTATCCGCATTCGCCGGTAGTTTCGCTAACTCGCAGGAGAAACCACCGCAACTTTCCCTCAAAGGGACCTACAGCCAGACAGATGGTATGACCATCACGCACGCGGGTGGCGATCCGATTGCCCTTAAGACGGTTAATTTCATGACAACGCCATCCGATCTCTTCGGTGCAGATTCCGCTAAATTTACTTATGCTATCGATAAGTCGATCATCAACACATCGGCCGGTGCACCCATTTACAATCCTGTGTCGGGCTTTTATAATACGTCAGCGCTCGTTGCCGGTGACACTCTTGCAATTGATCACGCACACTGTCTCGATTATATCGACAACAGCACCGGATCGGTACTCACGTACCCGTGGACAACAAAGAGTGTCAATGCAAATGCTCAGGTAAAATGGGCTGGTACTGGCAAGGACGCCTATTTTGGAGCATATGGATTTTCAAATCCCACCAACGTTGGTAAGTACTTCTATCTGGATATGGTCGATCCGAAAGGAACAGTCATCACCCGGGCAAAGGTCACCATTACCTCGTGATAGGACTAAAACAAACTTTTTCTTTTTCTCATCTCTCACGATTGGTCAACGAACAAAAAATCAGACATCAGGAAAAGAGACCATCCGGGGCTGTTTTTTTAATTAACGATAAACTATGGCTGAACTCTCCAATCCCTTCAGGAAACCGGCATACGATACCCGGCAGTTCGACGAACTCCCCAGAACAATGTCTGCCAGTATCTATCCCGTCATCGCCAACCAGATCCTTGAACGGACCGGCATCACGCGAGGAGCCTGCCTTGACGTGGGATCCGGGCCGGCACCGCTCGCGATTGCCCTTGCATGGATCTCGAACCTCCAGGTAACGGCGCTCGATCCCTCACCGGAAATGTTTGCTCGTGCCCAAAAGAATATCCACAGGAGCCACATGGAAGACCGTGTCGTGCCGGTGACCGGGGAGGTCCACGCGATCCCGGCAGCTGATGCCACGTTCAGTCTCGTGGTCAGCAGGAGTTCGTATCATTCATGGGCCGATCTCCCGACCGCGTTCCGGGAGATTCACCGGGTGCTCAGGCCGGGCGGTAGTGCCTATATCGGAGAAGGATACGGCAGTGCAGCGATCCGTGACGAAGTTCTTGCAGACCGCAACGAGCAGGGGCTCGCAGATGATCGAGACCCTTACGCACGAGCCGGGTTCCAGAGCTTACGGTCCGGTGAGATCGAAGCCGCGATGGGATCGGCCAGCATTCCGGAGTACCGGATCATCAACGATACTACCGGGTTCTGGATCCTGTTCCGGAAAACATAACCGGAAAAACCCGGGCCGGCTGGAACTCCGGCATCGCGCGATATTAACAAAATTGTATTTACAAATACAATTAATTCAGCATTTTTAATTACCATTATTTCCAATCATAAATGATGGTAATACAGGTATCCTCTGCAATTTCTTGCAACGAACGGACTATCGCGAATGGATCCGGGCAGCCGGCCTGCCGCTCTCTTGTACCCCGGGTATGCGGTATGATTCTCATCCTTTCGCTCTGTCTCCTTCTCACCTCTGCTGTAGTATCCGCAGCAGAATACCGCCTCAGTGCCGCATCCGCAGATCAATTCAGCGGTGGCATCAACTATACCGGAACGGACGGACTCATTCTGGTGATTGAAGATAATGTCACGATCAAGGGCACCGGCAGTACCGGTATTGTGTCAGCATCCCCCATCACGATCCGCTCCCCAAAAGGCCGGACGCTTACACTTTTTGTAGACAATGATGAGGAGATGCTCTATGGAATCAAAAGCCCGGCCGTTTCCCTTGAGAGCGGACACCTTGACATTACCGTGAACGGCAGGAACGCCAGCGGCATCAGCAATGCATTTGGGATCTCTGCGGAGTCCGGGGATGTCACCATATCCGGAGGATTGGTGTCCACATTGGTTGAAACCACGTGCCACAAGAACAAAGGGATCTTTGCCTCACGGTACATCGTTGTCTCCGGTGGTCTCGTCAACGTCACGCAGCGCGGCGGGAGCAATACCTTTGGACTTGATGGCGGCGATGAAAAGAATAGCAACAGCGGCGTCAGGATCTCGGGCGGACGCGTACTGGTAAATTCTGCTGGGGCGTTGAACAGGAATATCGGTATTGATTCGCGGTCCGGTACGGTTGAGATTTCCGGAAACACGGCCGTCATCGTTCGTATCGGTGAAAGCGGTGCCAGGCAGAATTACGCATTCAACCCCAACATTACTACGATCGATGGGGCAGCCTGGTGATCTTCACCATACAACGATTTTTTTTAAGTCAACAATGTAAAAAAAGAGATTAATCGACCGCTACCATCACTTCTGAGGCCTTGACCACCGCATAGACCTTCGATCCCTCTTTCAGTTTCAGGGATTCTGCTGAGTGGGTGGTGATGGAAGAGACCATCTCGTGGCCTCCGCCAATCGTGATCACGACTTCGGTACTGACCGGGCCCTTCTTGATGGACTTCACGGTGCCCGGAATCTGGTTTCGTGCACTGATCTTCATGGTTTTCACCAAGCAATACAGATCTTAGTGGCCGATAAAACCTTCGGACTGCCATGCGCAAGCATGCGTGAACCCGCCATCAGGTTAAAACAAATCGTTGATAACATCATAAAGTTAAATTATTTATGTGAATAATCAGGACGCTTCGGGTACCGGTAAACCTATCCCGGCTGCAATGGATCGCGACAACCCGCTTACGTTTCGCGAGCGGTGGCGCCAGCTGAAGCTTGCCCACTGTGCCGTCCCGAACTATGGCAACTCCCGCCAGTTCTGGGGGAACAAGAAGAAGATCCATACCGTGTACACAAAAGGAAACACCAATCACGACGAGATCACGGAGACCCGGCTTGCCGTCATGCATATCCCGGATCGATCACGGGTCCTCGACATCGGCGCCGGGCCGGGCACGTACGCTATCCCGCTTGCAGAGCGGGGCTGTGATGTGACTGTGGTCGAACCTTCTCCCGTGATGCGGGAGATGCTGGAGGCCCGGATACAGGATGCAAATGTAAAAAATATTCGTGTCATCCCAAAACGATGGGAGGATGTGGAGCCCGCGGAGCTTGGCGCCCCCTTCGATGCAGTGATAGCATCATTCTCCTTGACGATGATGGATATGGGAGAAGCGCTCACAAAGATGAATGCGTGGTGCAACGGGACGGTCCATCTGTACTGGTTCCTGACTTCCCCGGCATGGGCCCGGGTCAACGCGGATCTCTGGCCGCTCCTGCACGGGGGAACATTTCCGGGAGAGCCGACCGCCGACTGGCTCTGGCAGATCCTGTACGAGATGGGAATCTATGCCGCGATCCAGCCGGAACCCCGGCAGCCACCGGCACGGTATGCGGATGTGGATGGAGCGCTGGAAGAATTCAGGCAGCGCCTCAACTGCACAACACCGGCCCACGAGGAGATTGTCCGGAATTATTTCCAGACTGTGCTCCGGCACGATGGCAACGGGTACACTCTCGGGGATGGGGCGGTCAGCGCCCATATCTGGTGGAGCACGGTATAACCGCCCAGGAGAAAATACCCGGAATCATTACGAGGATCAGGAATATTGGGTGAAACAATGAGCGAGTACGAAGTATTATTCAACAAGGCAAAGGCATTCCACGGGCATGTCTGCCCGGGCATTGTGCTGGGAACACGGCTGACCATTGCGGGTATGCGGGAACTGGGCATGAACCCCCATGAACCGCAGCGCAACCTGATCGTGTACATGGAGATCGACCGGTGCGGGGCGGATGCCGTGCAGGCAATCACGGGTTGTTCCCTCGGGCATCGATCCCTCAAGCACAAGGACTTCGGGAAATTTGCCGCCACATTTGTCGATCTTGCAACGAGAAAGGCCGTCAGGGTAGCTGTTTTTGAGAAGAAACGGGCTGAACACGACAAGCTCGACCAGAAGGACGTGATCAGGATCCTCGGGGAGTGCCCGGAAAGTGAGATCCTGAAGATCGAGCAGGTTGTAATAGACGTTCCCGATAACGATATCCCGGGATTTCCTCTGGGAAAAGCCGTCTGTAGTACCTGCGGGGAGCTCGTCATGGACAACCGGCACATCATGGTTGATGGAAAACCCCTGTGCAAGAACTGTGGCACGAAGTCATACTATACGGTTATCCCCCCGTAACCGGGAATGCCGGATGGAAGAATGGACCGGAATAATTCCGTGACCCCGGAAGGTTGTGTGTCGCAAACGTACTGGCGCGATCGCTGGCGCCGGCAGAAGAGTGCACTGTTCGCAACACCGGGATATGTGGATCCGGCCCGGTACTGGAGCACGGAACAGAACGTGGGCCTGTACCGCAAGAGTCGCGACCGGCCTGCATGGAGGGAGAAGTCTGCCGCACAACTGGCTGCCATGCAGATCCCGCCCGGCTCCCGGGTGCTCGATATCGGTGGGGGAGCCGGGACACTTGCCATTCCCCTTACCGTACAGGGCTGTGATGTGACGGTCATCGAACCCTCTTCGATGATGCGGATCGAGCTTGCGGGAAACCGCCCGCGGGAGATGTCCGGGTCCCTGGAGGTCCTCCCCCTCCGCTGGGAAGACGTACCGGATCCCGTTCCCGGCGGTCCCTTCGATGCGGTCATTGCATCGTATTCCCTGACAATGACGGACATCGAAGGAGCACTTCTGAAGATGCAGGCCTGTTGCCGGGGCACCATCCATCTCTTCTGGTTCCTCACTCCCCCGTCGTGGGCCCGGGCGAGCCGCGATCTCTGGCCCGTGCTCCACGGGGCGGAGTACCCGGGCGAGCCACTTGCCAACTGCCTCTGGCAGGTACTGTACGAGATGGGCATCTATGCCGGCCTCTCCGTTGAGAAGAAACCTCCCTCCGGTTACCCGGCAGTCGGTGACGCGGTGGAGCAGGCGTTCCAGAAACTGAACTGCAGCACCCCCCGCCAGAAAGAGATCCTGGATGCGTATTTTTCCGCAATGCTCCGGCAGGGACCTGAAGGGTTTATCCTTCCGTCGGAGACCTTCAGCGCCCATATCTGGTGGAATGCCATAACTCTGCCGGGTAATTGAAAAATATCTCCATGTTACCGTTTGTCGGGGGAATACACTCACGCCAATGTAACGTCACCGATACCGAGACCCCGGATCTGACCCTTCGCCACACTCGAAGATTTCTATGAAATCTTCTCGACCTCCTGAACGGAGGTCCAGTCGGTTTCTCCGGCCAGCCTTTTCCACAGGATTCCAGCTCATCGTTGATTCAATAGGCAACAATTAGACGTTTTTTAGAGGCAGAACTGCCACTCAAACAATGAAAATGGGGCCATATATGCCCTCATTTAAAACCAGTAATCTATAATTCGCAAAAAACCGCGACTATCAGAAAAACGGTTTTTTAAAATGGGCTCCGATTGGCAAACGGGGCGTTTTGCAAGGAGATAATTTTTAGGTGTGATTACTCCCTGAAGGGGAGTAAGAGCTTGAGAAGAACGAAGTTCTTCGAGGGGAGAGTAAATCCCGGACACTCCTGGAACTGGGATGTCATGGGTTGCTTCTCTGGTCGGTTCACCGACAGGTGAAATCCCGACACCTGGTGATACCAAGGTATGATCGGACCTGCAGGGAATGGTGAGTTCGTTATGCTCAATCACGGACCCGTCAGCTCCCCTATAGGTAAATCGTGACATATCCCCGGTAGCCGTGGTGTCCGGTACTGCGCCGCCGCTCTGTTCACACATCTGTTTTCAATTTACATACCCGGTATTCCCTGTTTTTCCGGTTCTGGATACCCGCGTCCGCGAGTTAATATTATTTCATAAATAAATGCAAAAGATCAATGATTATCATTAAAATAACTATTTTATAATCCCTTTCTGATTTCCCTGTATGCCCACTGCAAAGATTGTGCAGGGATCCGGGTTTGCGCTTCCCGGACCGTATCCGCTTGATACCGTACGGGCCCGGCAGATCGTGGAGTTTACCCTGATCCTCGGCAGCCTGTTCCTTCTGGATATCGGGACCACCCAGATCATTCTCTGGATGGGGGGCGTGGAACTCAATCCCCTGATGACCGGGATCGTGACAATGCCGACACTGCACCTTGCAATCAAATCGGTGATCCTGCTGGCGGCGGCACTCGTGGCAATCCAGGGGGAGCGGTATGTGCGGGGATCCAGCATATACCTGTACTGCATCTTGATCCCGCTCTACATCTTTATCGTGGTCAATAATCTCTTCGTTATCCTGCCCCGGCTCCCGCTGTAAGGTTTCCGCAGGGTCTTTGATTGGAATTAATTTTTCCTCCGACATCACTGCTTCTAAACTAAAAAGAGTTGGGGATGTGCATTCCCGGAACCGGTTTCCCCGCCGGCTCAAGGGTTAGTCAGAACATACCTTGTCGTTTACCTGGTCGAAAGTGGGGTGTTGCTGTGTGTGATATCAGCTCTGCCCTGTCTCCACTATGTGATCCGGATATTATTATACTTTTTTATTTTCGTATGAACTCATGTGAAAATTATTAAATTATAATATTTAAAATTTATTTAAACCCGCACGATGCCTGACCAAATAAGGTTATTTTTAAAATCATGGTTCTTTCGCAATAATCGTCGATATTTTCCTTCATGTACGAGCATTTCCTTAACCATTTTTTTTAATTCGGGCGATGAGAGAAAATAATTTTTCACTCAACGCCAGTGTTATTTCTTTCATTTCCAATTTTATTTTATGAACGTACTGGAAAATTCATTGAATATCCGGGCACGCTTTGCTACAGGGATGCGGAAAACCCTGTTTACGCGTGCAGTTGTGGGAAACAATATACAAACACTACCGGGACAGATGTCTTTGAATGCAAGAATCAAGGAACATCGTATGTTCACGCCACCGGCATCAGAGGATATTCACGATCATGTGATCCCTATACGGATTTGTCCGCACTGCGGATACGTGATCCGGACCTGGATCGATGGAGAATTATCCTGCATCCGATGTGAAAATGATCTTTATCCCGGAGAGGGAGTTGTATCGGTTCCAATGTTACAGGCACAAAGTATCAGGGATATGGGTTCCCGAGTACGATCTCCATGGGGACGGGAGAATAATCAATCTGTGTAAGGGCATTGGGATAACAGGATCCTTTTTCCATTATTCAGTACTCAAATCCAATAACATCCGTTCAATACGCCCCGACTTTAATCTCGGTGGTCTCCCGGATCAGGGTCATGTTGGGATAGCCCGGATTCTCTTTAAACGTGAACCGGGTCTCATGCTCTGAGGGAAATGCCATCATAACATTCTCGCATTGACTTAGTCTCTCAACACTGGTCGCATTCATCGAGTTCCATAACGTCTCATTCCATAATGAGGAGTTCCTGAACCGGTCCGGTGGAGTATTGATACTCAGGTGCATGCTGGTGGCGTAAGTGATCTCTTCGGTCTTCACCGCACTTTCCAGAACCAGCATCCCGTTTCCGTTCCCGCTTGTTTGTGAATGACGGCTGTCCGGTGTGATATCCACAACGCGGATTGTAATCGAAGAACAATTCCTGTTCGTGGGAATTTCAGCGGTCGATACCGATTGAACCGGCTCCACATCGACAAGGGATTCCGCCAGTCCGTACGTGACATCGCTCCAGTGGGCAACCTGTAAGGGAGTTGAGAGATTGCGTTCGGTATTTAAGACAAAGACATTGCCGTACGACCATCCATATCCCTGGTCCTGCCAGAAGTTATTTACCGGTTTATATGAGAATTTTACGAGGCTGAAATTCTGCATGGTCCCGGGGCCGACAGACGACTTGTTGGTCCAGTTGAACCGGAAGTACCCGGTGGAGGTGGTATCGAGCGGGGATGCGTTCCAGACCTTCAGCTCCCCTCCGGATTTTACCGGGTCAAAGGTAAAATCACCGCCGCCAAGGGGGATGGGTTCAGAAAGTTTCATGTTCTTTTTCATGGACGCAGCGGTCTCGATATCCGAAGAAAATTTCAGAAAGCCGGTCTCCACGTCCTTGATATGGGAGATCTCGGACTGGGCCTTCATGGAGGGAACGTAATACGCATGCCATGCAGCAAAAAATGTGACGGCAATGGCAAGGATCAGCATCACCGCAATGACCGGGGCAACGGCATCATCGCTCATGGGCCGATCCTCCCGGTGTAGATCACGGTGTGGGGAGTGACCAGTTTGACGCTCTCATTTCCTAGGAGATCGTGCGACATCCTTACGGTGATGTTACTCCCGAGGTCGAACACATCTTTGTCCGGTACCACCAGGATCTGAGAATCCGGATTTGTATAGGTTTTATTATATCGGTAGGATTTCCGCTCGTCCTCAGTACCGACAATAACTGAAAGATCCTCTGCCTTCACCCAATCTCCCCCTTTGTGCCAGAGCGTGATATTCCGCGTGTCATTCGTCATCTTCACCGCGATGCTCGGGTCGCGGTCGGTCGGGAGATAATTGTACAGTGCAGCCGAGAATACCGAGAGCAGCACGATGACAAGGGCTACCATCAGCATCTCCCCGACCACTTCAGAGACTCCCAAATCCCCTGCACGACAGCGCTGCATCCACTATCTCCTTCAGATATCTCCTGGAAATTTGTTCATACTGTGGTCGTACCACCAGCAGGGTGAGGGAATCGATCCCCGTAAAAACTGCCCGGACCATGCAGGCACTGGTGCCTCCACGGGAAATTGTTGTGGGTTCTGTTCGTTTTTTTGACGGGGGTGGGTCTTGGAGGATTTCAGGTTCATGTGCGTATCCGGACTTTGATTGGGGATTCCCCGGGTCTTGTTTTTAATATTAAGCACACTGTAATAAAAAAATACCTTTTCGTTACACGCATGTAAATTTTTAATAGTAAATAAATTGCATTTGTAAATAAAAATTATTAAACAATGTGTGAAGTAATCGGACAATCAATCCCCACCAAGTACAACTAAAAAGCAAAGTGGTATTAATGAACAGTACGCATTGTTATGATCATCAGGGAGGATCTGAATGGTCAGGTATGACGAGGGTGTATCTCCGGTAGTTGGCGTAATGCTCATGTTATCCGTGACGGTGATCATCGCCGCCATTGTCAGTGCTGCAGCCGGCGGTCTCTCCGGTACCGAGAAGCAGGCACCTTCCGCGATTCTCGATGTACATTTCTATGATAACCGGTCCTATGGTGGGGGTACATTCTCTTCCGATACCATGACCCTCGAACAGGTCAGCGGTACTCCTCTCCAGACCAAGGACCTGAGTATCTCCACGTACTTCAGGAACTCATCCGGTATGATCAAGGGATCCGTCATGGGGGAGAAGTATGTTGAGGTTGACTCGAAGAACTGTGGTGTCCTGTTCATTAATAATCCGGACCGGTTCGGGGATCCCTGCCAGTCCACGGATACGACCGGGTACCAGAGCTGGTTTGGGAATTCCTCAGCAGTGCTGATGGCCGGTGATGTGCTGGTGACCCCAGCCCAGTACTTCGGGTCAGCGGATAACCTGGCCATCAATTCAATCCTCAATATCGATACTGCGACTGACAAGGATTACCGGGCCGGCGCAGTCATCAATACGAAGATCGTCCACATCCCGAGCGGGCAGGTCATCTTTGACAAAGACGTGGTGGTTGTTTGAAGCCGTTATACCGGGATAATGCCCATGCCGTCTCACCGGTTGTAGGGGTCATGCTGATGCTGGCGGTAACGGTCATGGTTGCAGCGGTTGTCAGTACCTATGCCGGGGGATTTTCCGGTGGGGCAGAGAAGAGCCCCCAGAGTTCGATACGGGCAACCCCGAATCTCCTGCAGGACCGGATTTATTTCGAGCATAACGGGGGCGATCCGTTCATGCTCAGTTCCGTGAAGGTAGTGTTCAGAGCCAATGATAATACCACCTCCTTTTCGGCCAATGATGCCGGGAGCAATCTTGTCACTGCGTTTACGGAAGTGGGCACAACCGGCAGCACGAGTGACACCACCATCCAGGCCGGGGATACGTTTTTTATCCAGGCTGCGAACGGGGATAACCAGACCTGGATGAAGTTCGGGAGTATGTACCTGACGAACAACACCCGGATCACGTGGCTTATCGTGGACAAGGAGACCAGTAAGTCAATCTCATCGGGTTCGTTTTATCTTTAATAAGAAGGGAGATGGGAACCTGATCCCTGAAGGGATACCCGAAGTCACTTTTTGACCCGCTCTCCCCCCCTCCGTGAAAGTATTCTTTGAAGGAGAATCTCCCGGTGGCGGTCGCCGTAATATACCGCTTTTGAGGGACTAAACCGGCAGAATGAGGGACTAAGTATTTTGATTCCTGCGCAAAGTGGACGGATCGGTCGATCCGGGGTATTTGGACGTCCCGATACATCCGTAAATTGCGTTAATTGGGGTTAGGATCAGAGATCAAAACGGGCTGGGGGAGGGGAGATGAGACATAGGGGTCTGGATCCGGGGGATCGGAGAGATATATGAGATGAGCTCTGTCGTGAAATCATTTATCCTTGAATCGATTCCCGTTCGAACGTGCGAAACTTTCACAAGAGATGCAATATTTCGTGCTATGAATATTGAGATAAAATCAATACGTCTTATTACTTATATTAACAATATTCATACGCAATAGATGCGGGAGAGCAGAATCCCGTAATGACCCCCCCAATGAGGCATTCACGATGACAAAAAAAGGACTTTTACTCGTAGGTCACGGCAGTTCCATGCCCTACAACCAGGAACTTGTTGAGAAAACTGCAATCATGATCCGGAATACCCATCCCGATTATATTGTTAAAAGCGGGTTCATGAACATCAATAAACCCTCGATTAAGGAATCACTCGATGCCTTCCGGCAGGAACCGATCGAGACCCTTGTTGTTGTGCCGCTCTTCCTTGCAAAAGGCGTTCATATTGAGAAAGACATACCGGGCGAGATCGGGTTTCCGGAAGGCACACGAAAAGGGACTTTTAACCACAACGGGAAAACAATCCCGATGGTATGTGCAGAGCCAATCGGTGTCGACCCCCTGCTCGCAGACCTGATGGTGAAGAACGCCGCAAGGGCACTCACCCTCATCTGATCTTTTTTATGCGGATCCTCGCCTGATACGATTCACGGGGCACAGGAGATCGGAGCAGTCTATGCGAGGGCAGGGCATACCGTTGATGTCATAGACATTGACCGGGGGGCAACTCCGGAAGCAATACAGAATGCTATGACATGTTCCTGTGATCTCATCACCGCCCCGGTACACGGGGATCCGGATCATTCTCTTCTCACGGGCAATACTCCCCCGGTCCTCACATATCATGAAGCCGGCCGCAAGCCTGGTGGGGAAGACGGTCCCCCGTCCCCCTGATCGAGATCACCGGCTCGCGGGGAAAGACGATGACCGCTCATGCGCTCGCCCCTATCCCGAATGATGCAGGAAATTATTCCGGATTTTATTATTTGAGATCATGGCGATGCCTTTGCCCGGAACGGCACCAGGAATTTCCCGAACTCATTGTTAACCACAAAGGAGTCCACGCCGTACACCTTACTGATGCACGCGGGAGTCAGGATCTCCTGCGGCTTCCCGTACCCTGCCATCTTCCCGCCATTGAGCACAACCACCGTATCCGCATACCGGTAAGCAAGGTTGAGATCGTGGACCGCGATGATCATGCCGGCGCCCCGCTCCCATGTGATCTCCCGCATCGTCTCCATCACCTCGATCTGGTACCGGATGTCAAGAGCACTGGTTGGTTCATCGAAGAGGAAGAGTTTCGGATCCTGTGCCAGGGCCCGGGCAATGAAGACCTTCTGGCGCTCGCCCCCCGAGAGCTGGTCCATATAATTCCCGGCCATGTGCCCCATCTCCAGTGCATCGAGCGAGTGCTGGACCCGGGAAAGTTCCTCATCCGACACCGACCACTTGATGTGCTGGCGCCGGCCAAGGAGAACGGTCTCAAAGACCGTGGAATAGAGCGTATAGGTGAAATGCTGGGGAACGTACCCAATCATCTTCGCAAGATCGATGGGGTCCATCTTCCGGATATCGCTGCCGTCAATGCCGATTGTTCCCGATGTCTGGCTATGGACCCCGGCAATCGTCTTGATGAGCGTGGATTTACCGGAGCCGTTTGGACCCACAAGGGCAACAATCTCTGCGTTCCCGATGGAGAATGAAATGGTATCCAGTACCCTTTTCTGATCATAATCCTTGCAGACAGAGTCGATCACAATCTCCATACGGACACCCCCTAATACAATCCTCGCCCTCTGCCCCTCATGATCAGGAAGAGGAAGAACACGCCGCCGATGGCATACATGATGATGCCGACCGGGATCTCCACCGGGCTCATAATCGTCCGGGCCACTGTATCGGAGATCAAGAGGATTGCCGCACCCATCAGCCCGGCGCACGGGATCAGGTACCGGTGATCGCTGCCTATGAACATGCGGCAGATGTGAGGGCCCATGAGGCCGATGAACCCGATGATGCCGGTGAAGGCAAGGCAGCACGATGCAGCAAACGTCGCGATCATCAGGCCGGATAGCCTCAAGCGCTCGACATTGATCCCGAGGTTTTTCGCCACGTCGTCGCCCGCAGAGAGGGCATTCAGGTCCCATGCCTTCCGTTCAAGGAGGTAGAAACAGACGATAACGAGCGGGATGAGCAGGAGGACTGCGTTCCAGCTCGCGCCCCACATCCCACCCATCAGCCAGACCATCAGCTCCCGGAGCTTCTCGTTGTTGGTGATGTACTTGAGCGCCATCACGCCGGCCGTGAAGAGGTAGCCAATCACCACACCGGCAAGGATTAATGTAGACTGCGTAGTCCCCCGCGACCGGGAGATCCAGTAGACGAGGAGCATGGAGAGCCAGCCGAAGAGGAACGCGAAGACGACAATCCACATATCATAACTGAGCAGGAAGTACGAGACAAGGACGCCCGGCCCCAGGACAATCGCGAGCGCTGCGCCAAAGGATGCGGCGGAGGAAAGCCCGAGGGTGAACGGGCTCACGAGCGGATTGCGCAGCAGGCCCTGCATCACCGCACCGGCCACGGCAAGGCTGATCCCGGTGAGGATCGCAAGGAAGATCCGGGGCAGCCGGAACCCGACCACGATCAGTTCCGCCTGAGGATTCGAAGGTGCGGGAATCGTGAACGGGATGGAATCATACCACGCAGCAACGGATGGCAGGTACGTATGCAGGAAGTTCTGGAGCGTCACGGCACAGGAATGCCCGATGGCAAGGATGGTATCCATGGGCGTGATCGGGACCGTACCGATGCCGGCTGAAAATATCGCCGTGACAATGACCAGAAGGGTAAGTCCAACAATCAGGGCGATTCGCCGTGTGCTGCCCTGGTGGTAGAGCGAGTGGACAGATACGTCTCCCTGTTTTTTCTCACCGTCAGTTTCTGCCATGAACGCTCCTTCCTGTTATCCGATCCTGGTTTTCCGCAAGCTCTGCCGTTAAACCTGAATTCCTTTCACGACATCTGCGATCCGGTCTGCCTGGAGATCTTCAAGTTTGAGATATTTTGCCCCCATCTCTTCTGACAAAACCTGCGCGAGCCCGAATGCGATGAACCCTTTCTCGGAATCGATCACGATCGATGCTATGCCGGAATCCCTGATGTGTGCTGCAACTTCTTTTGCATCGTCCATGGGAGACCCGGAACCCATGCTGACGTTTGCCTTCCCGTCAGAGATGAGGATGAGGCGCGGGATCGTGTGCTGGTTGATCATCTTCTCCCGCTGGAGAACTTCGAATGCCTTGGACAGACCGTGGGCGAGCGGGGTCTTCCCGCCAACCGGCAGCTGCTGCATATATTTCCGGGCCAGCTCCACGCTCGATGTCGGCGGGAGCAGGACTTCCGCAGTCTTTCCCCGGAAGACGACAAGGCCGACCCGGTCCCGTTTCTGGTAGGCATCGATGAGGAGCGAGAGGATCGCCCCTTTGACAGCGGTCATCCGCTGCTGGGCGCCCATGCTCCCGCTGGCATCGACCACGAAGAGCACGGTGTTGCCCATCTTCCGCTCCCGGACTTTCTCCCGGAGATCAGAGGCTTCAATCTTCACAGCAAGAGTGCCCGCCCGGTCTTTCTGGTGCACGGCTGCTGCACGGATTGTGGCATCGAGCGCAATATCCGGCCCGATCGTCTCCGGGATCCGGCTTCTGACATACTTCCCGTCCCGAGACTCGGTCACGCTGCGCCTTCCGCTTCCCTCCCGCTTGAACGAATCAATGCGGCGAGGGGATGCAAGCGGCTTCTGGTTCACCTTGAACGATTGACCCTCGGCAAACTGGGTTGTCGTGGAACCGTCAGGCATCGTGTTCTCTTTCGGCTTCTGGTTTTCGGGATTCTGCTGCTGCTGTTCAGGCTGCTTCTTCTCCTGCTGTGACTTCTCGATGGACTGTTCCATCTTGTCCTTGTCCATCTGCTGTTCGGAGAACGGCTGCCGGTGCATGCGGTGGGAGAGTACGAGCTCGGCTGCTTCCCGCACGTCCTCTTCCTGAACATCCGTCCTGCCTTTGAACGCGGCGATCGTTGCTGCGGTCTTCAGCATCACGATATCGGCCCGGTGCCCGTCAACCATCATGTCGATGCAGATCTGGGCGATCATCGTGAGCATCTCATCGGATGCTGTGACTATGGGGAGCAGTTCCTTGGCCCGGATAATGCGCTGCCGCAGGTCTTCTTCCTCGGATTGCCAGGAATGGATGAACGATTCCGGTGAAGCATCATAGGTCTGCCTACGGCGGATCACTTCAACGCGGGTATCGGCATCATGGATCCCCTCGATATCTACGCAGAGGCCGAAGCGGTCGAGAAGCTGCGGCCGGAGTTCCCCCTCTTCCGGGTTCATGGTGCCGATCAGGATAAATGCAGACGGGTGGACGTACGAGATGCCTTCCCGCTCGATAATGTTCATGCCCATTGCGGTGGCATCGAGCAGAACATCCACAATGTGATCGTTGAGGAGATTTACTTCATCCACGTACAGGATATTCCGGTGGGCTTTTGCAAGCACCCCCGGCTCGAATTTCCTCTCACCGTTCTTCAGCGCATATTCGATATCGAGACTGCCGACCACCTTGTCTTCCGTAGCACTGATCGGGAGTTCGACCACTCGCATGGTAATGGATTTTGTCCGAAAGTCAGGGTATTTTTGCTGGCAGTCAAGGTACATCTCCTTGGTATTTTCCGGGTCGCAGCCAAAGATACACCCGTCTACGGCACGATGTTCCGGCAGGAGGCGGGCAAGGGCCCGGGCCGCGGTGGATTTCGCGGTCCCCTTCTCTCCTTTGATCAGGACGCCCCCGATACGGGGATTGATCGCGTTCAGGATGAGGGCCTTCTTCATCTGTTCCTGGCCGACGATTGCAGAGAACGGATAAATATCATTGAAGTGGTGCATTGCTGGGTTCCTGTAGGGATGCTGGTGGTCTCAGTTCTGGCGTTCAGTGCTGGTGATTGTGCGTATGGGTGTGCTGGTGGTCGCCGGCAGCAGCTGCCTTTGCACCATGTGATTTCTGGATGGACTGCTCCATCTTGGCCTTGTCCATCTGCTGCTCGGAGAATGGCCTCCGGCGCATACGGTGGGAGAGGACGAGTGCCGCCGCTTCTTTTACATCCTGTGGCCTGACCGCATCGCAACCATTGTACGCGGCAATGGTTGCCGCCGTCTTCATCATTGTGATATCGGCCCGGTGGCCGTCGACTGCCATATCGATGCAGATCTGTGCGATCATCCGAAGCATCTCATCGGATACGTTCACTGTTGGCAGGAGTTTCTGTGCCCGGACAATCCGGTCGCGCAGTTCCTGTTCGGCAGCGTCCCACGCGGGGATGAACTCTTCCGGGGCATCGTCATACTTCTGCCGCCTCCGGATCACCTCGACCCGGGTCTCCGCATCATGGATCCCCTCGATATCCACGCAGAGACCGAAGCGGTCGAGGAGCTGGGGCCGGAGTTCGCCCTCTTCCGGGTTCATCGTGCCGATCAGGATGAATGCGGCCGGGTGGACGTACGAGACGCCTTCCCGCTCGATAAAGTTCATCCCCATTGCGGCGGCATCGAGCAGGACATCCACGATGTGATCGTTCAAAAGATTCACTTCATCCACGTACAGGATATTCCGGTGAGCCTGCGCCAGGATACCGGGCTCGAACTTCTTCTCACCCTTTTTCAATGCGTGCTCGATGTCGAGGCTGCCGACCACTTTGTCTTCGGTGGCACTGATAGGAAGCTCGATGACCCGCATGGGGGCCATCTTTGTCTTCAGGTCCGAAGCTCTCTTCTGGCAGTCGAGGCAGAGGCCGTTTTTGTCATGAGGATCGCACCCGAACGTACATCCCTCCACCACCAGCCGGTCCGGCAGGAGATGGGCGAGCGCCCGTGCCGCGGTTGACTTGGCGGTTCCTTTCTCTCCCTTGATCAGGACTCCTCCGATGCGGGGATTGATCGCGTTCAGGATGAGGGCTTTCTTCATCTGCTCCTGGCCGACGATGGCTGAGAATGGGTAAATGTCGTTGAAGTGGTGCATGGTGAGGGTCCTGCTATGATTTTAAAAAATCGTAGTCTTTCTTATCTTTATTGTTGATTGCGATCGTATAAAATATTTGATTTTTTAATCTTATTACTAATTGGTATGAAATTTCGTAAGATATTTAATACTAAATGGAGAAAACTACACTCTGAAAAGCTGAAGGCGGTATTTTTTCCTGTCCAACACCGCGATGACACAGTCTTTCAGTGTCACTCTATGAAGAGAACACATTGCACTTGGTTAACGTGCATTCGTTCAAATAAGACAAGGCCTCCGCAAATGAGGATGAACATGAAAAGGAGCAGATGATGAAAATCGCATGTGTAATGTGGAATTCGTATGCCCGACTACTGAAAAAAGCGGCAATTGAAACCGGGCATGAAATCCTGATGTATCCGAATAGTGTCCTTGATCAACACCCGGAACGGATCGAAGATTTTGTGTCGGCATGCAGTGATGCAGATCTTATCCTGCTCCACCGTACTGCGTATGCATTCTGGGATGAACTGGAACCGGAGATCAAAAAAATCCGCGAGAGTAAACCCGTCATCTGTATCGGTCACGACACGACGCTCTGGGGACTCACCAATGTCCCGGGAAAAATTGCGGCAACAACCTACACATACCTCACCAACAACGGTGAAGCAAATATGCTCAACCTCCTGCGGTACCTTGACCGGGAGGTAATGGATCACGATGTAACGGCTGCTCCTCCAGAGGATTTACCCTGGCAGGGCCTCTGGCATCCCGATGCAACTCAATTCTTTCTCACCATACAGGATTATTTTGAATGGCATGCGGGCTATACGGAATCATCTGCCCCGTATGTTGCTATTCTCTTCCCCCGTATGGCCTGGGCATCCGGTGCAGTTGAGATCGAGACCTCCCTAATCCGTGAGCTCGAGGCAGAGGGGCTGAATGTGATCCCCATCTTCACCTACTCGATCCGCGACGACACGCTGGGTGCATGGGGCATGGCAGATGTAGTGAATGAATACCTCATTGAGAATGACATCCCCCGCGTTGGTGCACTAATCAAGCTTACCCCGTTCCTGCTGGGGTCAGTCCGGGACAACACGTATGGCGGCGGTCCTGCGCAGGCAGGCATCGAGCTCCTCACCAAGCTCAACACCCCGGTATTCCAGCCGGTAATCTCTAACCGCATGACCATCGAAGAGTGGAGGGAATCGATTGGGCTTGGAAACGATATCGGCTGGGCTGTTGCACTCCCCGAATTTGAAGGAGTCATCGAGCCGATCTTTATAGGATCCAGTGCGGTCGGTGACCGCGATGACCGGGACCGGGAAGCAGTGCCGGACCGTTGCAACCGGCTGGCACGGAGGGTTAAAAACTGGATCTCCTTAAAAACAAAACCGCTCAAAGAGCGGAAGGTTGCCTTCATCCTCAATAATAATCCCTGCGCCAATGCTGACGCCAGTGTGGGTGGTGCTGCCCAGCTCGACACGCTCGAAAGTGTTGCCAGGATCCTCCAGCGCATGGCCGCAGAAGGATATACGATTACTCCTCCAGCCGATGGAAAAGAACTCATCACCACAATTATGGAACGGAAAGCCATGTCGGAGTTCCGCTGGACCACGGTTCCGGATATCATTGCAAAGGGAGGGGCACTGGCCCTTCTCGATGCAACCGCATACGAACCGCTCCTATCCGATCTGAGCCCGTCAGCAAAAGAACGTATTCGCGCAACATGGGGAGACCCGCCCGGGCTCAGCATGGTGCATGAAGGGAAAATCGTGATAACCGGTGTCCTCTGGGGCAATGCGGTTGTCTGCGTCCAGCCCAAGCGGGGCTGCTACGGGGCCCGATGCGACGGGGAAGTCTGCAAGATCCTACATGATCCGCTGTGCCCACCTCCCTATCAGTATATTGCCACGTACCGGTACCTGACCGAAATTTTTGGTGCCGACGTCATCGTCCATGTCGGCACCCACGGAAACCTTGAGTTCCTGCCGGGCAAGGGAGCCGGGCTGTCGCAGGACTGTTTCCCAGACATCGCCATCGGGGATGTTCCTCACCTGTATATCTATAATGCTGATAACCCGGGTGAAGGTACGATTGCCAAACGCCGGAGTTACGCGGTGCTCGTTGACCATATGCAGACCGTCATGACACAGGGAGAACTATATGATGAACTCCTCGAACTCGACCGCCTACTCGCAGAATACGAGACTGCCCGTACCGATCCTTCGCGGGCCCATGCACTCCAGCATCTGATCAGAGATGCGATTACCGCAGCAAATCTTGACAAAGATATGCATGTAGTCCATGACACGCCGCTTGAGGAACTGGTTAGCAAAGCTCACGAATCCCTGTCGCGTATCCGGAACACCCAGATCCAGAGGGGCTTGCATATTTTCGGCCAGCGCCCGGAAGGAGAGAAGCGGATTGACATGATCCGCTCCATCATCCGCTTTGATTCAGGTAAGGGATCTATCCGGCATAGTATTGCCGGGATGCTTGGGCTCAATCTGGCAGATCTGCTCTCACATCCGGAGCAAGTATCGGAAAGATATGGTGTAGCACATGGTGCATTACTGGAGCGGATCAATGAGATCACCAGGAACTATGTTGCTGCTGTTTTAGATGGGAATGGGATTGCCTATACGGAGATTTTCGGCGGAGAACCGGATGCATCCGAACATGAAGTGCTTGCATTAATTGCTGATCGGATCCGGGATATCAACCGCCGTATTGAGATGACCGATGAGATCGGCTCGCTCTTGAACGGTTTCTCCGGGGGATATATTCCGGCAGGACCAAGCGGAATTATCACCCGGGGGCAGGAGGACATCCTCCCGACAGGCCGGAATTTTTACTCGCTTGACCCCAATCGTGTGCCAACACGGTCTGCATGGCGTGTCGGCCAGCGCCTAGCTGAGGTAATGGTAGCAAAATACCAAAAAGAACAGGGAACGGTTCCAGAGAATGTTGCATTTTACTGGATGGCCGGCGATCTCATGTATGCCGACGGTGAGATGCTGGCTGAGATGTTTGCGCTGCTCGGGGTCGAACCGGTTTGGAGCAGGAACGGCAGGGTGGAGGCATTTACCATCATCCCCTTAGAAAAACTCGTCCGCCCAAGAATTGACCTAACGGTGAAGACGTCGGGGATCCTCCGCGACAATTTCAGCACCCGAATCGATATTCTGGATGATGCAATTTGTGCCATCGCAGCACTGGATGAACCGCCTGAAATGAATTTTATCCGGAAACACAGCCGGATGAGTCAGAAGGAGAATGGAGGCACGTGGCGGGATGCAACCATCCGGGTCTTCGCAGCCCAGCCAGGTACGTACTCAAGCGGTGTGAACCTTGCCGTTCTGGCCAGTTCGTGGAAAGATGAGAAAGACCTGGCGGATATTTTTGTTTCATTCAACGGGTACGGCTATGGTCGCGATGTTGCCGGGAAAAAAGCCCACTCGCAGCTTGCAAGCAGTCTTGCCACGGTCTCAGTCACGTTCAACAAGGTTGTCACTGATGAAAAAGATCTTCTCGGGTGCTGCTGTTATTTCAGTAATCAGGGGGGCCTCACTGTTGCTGCACGGCAGTACTCAGGGAAAGAGGTAAAGGCATACTATGGAGATACACGGGAGCCGGAGCATGTGGAGGTCCGGGGTCTTGCTGATGAGATACGCCGTGTAGTGCGGACGAAACTCTTGAATCCGAAATGGATTGACGGAATGAAGGAGCACGGGTACAAGGGCGCAGCGGATATGATGAAACGCATCCAGCGGGTCTATGGATGGGAAGCCTCCACGCAGGAAGTTGACGACTGGATCTTCGATGATATCACGCAGACATTTGTCAATGATGACGATATGCGGGAATTCTTTGAAAAGAACAATCCCTTTGCTCTCGAAGAGATCGCCCGAAGACTGCTTGAAGCTGAGCAGCGCGGACTCTGGGATGCCAATGAACAGGTACTGGAGGATCTCAAGAAGAATTACCTTGAGATCGAGTCCTGGATGGAAGACCAAGTGACCGAAGGTGATTTCCAAGGGGGAAGTATCGATATCATGACATCCCAGGATGTCGCAGCATGGGGAGCACCGATGGAGGAACTCCTGGCAAAAGTCCACCACCGACCACGGCGGGAATAAGGTAGGATTTATTGGATGACACTATCATGAATGCAATCGAGACAACCAATCTCACGAAATACTATGGCTCGCTCTGCGCCGTGGATCACTTGACCCTCTCGGTGAATAACGAGATCTTTGCTCTGCTGGGCCCGAATGGTTCCGGCAAGACTACCACCGTCCTGATGCTGACCACTCTTCTCAATCCAACAGAAGGCAGTGCCATGGTTTGTGGACACGATGTCACCCGCGAGGGAGAGGCGGTTCGGAAGAAACTCAGTTATGTTCCTCAGGATATGGCAGTGGATATCAAGCTGACCGGTCGGGAAAATGTCCGTTTTTTCGCTGACCTGTATGGCGTCCCGCATGCAAGCGACCGGGTTGATGAAGTGCTCGCGATCATGGAACTGTCCGACCGGGCCGATGACCTTATCCGGACCTACTCGGGCGGGATGCGACGGCGGCTCGAATTGGCCCAGGCACTGGTCCACGAACCCTCCGTGCTCTTCCTTGATGAACCCACTATAGGGCTCGATGTCGCGGCACGTAAAAAGATCTGGGAGCATATCCGGGCACTGAGAAAGAAAGGGATGACGATTTTTGTTACTACTCATTACATGGATGAGGCCGACCAGTTCTGCGATCGGGTCGGGATCATCAGCAAAGGCCGGATCGCAGCGCTTGGGACCCCGATGGAACTCAAAGCGTTGCTGATGAAAGACGTGATCACGGCCCGGATCGAGGGAACATTCACCATTCCCGCCATTGATGGGATCTTATTTGTCGGACAGAGCGGGGACGAGGTTTCGTTCACTGCTGAGAATGGCAGGGAGGCGCTTCCGCTTCTTGCCGATGCACTCGGGAAGTCGGGATGCATTGTCCGCTCCCTGTCACTGCGCGAGCCCACACTCGATGATGTATTCCTTCAGGCCGTCGGACCGCAGGAGGAGCCGCACGGGTTTGAAGACGGGAAGTTCCGGATTATGCTGCGGAGGCGAAAATGAAAGGCATTATTACATACATGAAACGTGACTTCCTCAAGTGGACCCGGGGAAAAGTGGCGGTGATCTCGGCGCTGGTCATGCCCGCTGCATGGCTGATTTTTGTCGGATTGGCCCTGCCGGTTCAGTTCACGGGTAACTATCTCGACTTCATCACGCCGGGGATCCTTGTCATGACCATGCTCTCCGCTGGGCTCTCCGGTGGAGCGCTCCTGATGTTTGACAAGATCCTCGGCTTCCTCAATAAGTTTCTGGCGCTTCCGACCCCCCGGGGCAGTATCCTTGTCGGCAAGATCCTCTTCATCACCGGCCGTGGTCTGATCCAGGCCACGATAATCTTAGTTATCGCTCTCTTGATCGGTGCCACACTGCTCAACCCCTTTCAGTACGGCCTCACATATTTCATTCTCTTTCTCTTTGGGGTCCTGATATCAGCGTTTGCCACAACCATTGCGCTCTATCTTGATGACCATGACTCGTACTCCGCGTTCAACACGATGATCTCAATGCCGCTTTTCTTTACGTCGAGTGCCCTGATGCCCTACAGTGTGATGCCAGTATGGCTTGCGACCATTGCTCATTTCAACCCACTTAGCTATGCCATTGATGCCGTGCGCGATGTGACTGCCGGAGGATTCCCCGCGATCCCGATTTTTATCCTGTTCGTACTGACCGGCGTTGTGCTGGCAATCTGCATGCAGGTTTTCCGGAGAGTGACTGTATGACTGCAAGGATTGGCGCTTCCGGTTTTTTCGTTGTTCTTGTCATCTGTATGGTACTAGGAGCGGGATGCCTAGGTTCATCTGTACACAGCCAAGTTGCGGCATCAGGTATTTCTGCACCTGCAGTGACTGGCACCCTTGCTGATTTCTCAGGAATCTCAGAAGGGAACTGCACCCCGGTTACTATCACCCAAACGGATGGAACTCCCGTGACTCTTCCCTGCCATCCACAACGGATCATCGTCGCGAATGCCAATGCTGCTGAAATGATGATCGCCATTGGTGCGAATGATAAGATCGTCGGGGTGACCCAATCCACGACCAATGTCTCATACATCATGGACAAGATCCCGCAGGCAGAGAATATCGGAGACTGGCAGGTCCCCAATGTCGAGAAGATGCTGGCGCTACACCCGGATGTCGTGATCGCGTATGCAAGTTCGAAACCCAAGAACATAGACCAGATTACTGCCGCAAATATCACAATCGTATACCTTGACTGTTACCGGCTCTCCACGCTCGCCAGCGATGCCCGGGCATTGGGTTCGCTGACAAGCAGGGCAAACGACGCTGAGGGGTATGCGAGAATTGTGGAAGATACCCTCGCGGAAGTGACCGGGATAATTAAAACAATACCCCGTGCTGATTATCCGGGCGTATACTCGGAAATGTACTCTGACTATACCGTCTCCGGGCCCGGCTCCGGGTCCGATGAACAGCTGACTCTTGTTGGCGGGGAGAGTATTGCAACCGATGTAACCACATCGTCTGCCAGGATTAGTACGGAATGGGTTGTTGCCCGGCAACCGGAATTTATCTTCAAGGTAATCTCGTCCACCAATCCAAAACCTTTACTGGAGATCCATAATGACCTGATAACACGGACCGGGTGGGATGATATTCCCGCTGTGAAAACCGACCGGGTGTACCTCTTTGCCAACGATGTCCAGTATGGCCCGCGTGCGTATATTGGGCTAGTCTATATGGCACAGATCCTCCATCCAGATGAATTCCGTGATTTACATCCCCGTCAAATGCTGGACGAGTATGCCGGGCGGTATGTCACTGGTACAAATAAGACCGGGATGGTGTACCCGTGAGCATTTTTTTTAAAACAAACAGGATTGAGAACATGATAGTCCAAAGTAATTCTAATCAACGTCAAAAAATATGCATTGCAATGTTGGCGATACCCTGTTTCCCGGCATATCGGGAATCCAGGAGGAATATTCCATGAACAAGATTTTCTTTGTGGGAGCCGGGTCCGGGGACCCCGAGCTGATCACGGTCAAAGGCCAGCGTCTCATCAGGAACGCTGATGTGCTCGTGTATGCCGGATCCTTGGTGAACCCTGAACTGGTGGATCTCACATCCGCTCCGATCAAGGTGGACAGCTGGGGGATGAAACTCGATGATCAGGTGGCCCTGATGACTGAACATGCACGGGCCGGAAGATTAGTCGTGCGGTTGCATTCCGGGGATCCCTCCCTCTATGGTGCGATCACGGAGCAGATGATCGAGCTTGAGAAAAATGGGATTGAGTATGAGATCGTTCCCGGTGTTTCCTCACTCTTTGGTGCTGCTGCGTCTCTCAAATCCGAACTGACCCCGAAGGGGATTTCGGATTCTGTCATCATTACACGGCCGGCAGGAAAAACGCTGGACAGGGATCACATCCGCGAATTTTCCCGGATCAATGGAACCATGGCAATTTTCCTGGGCGTCGGCCATCTCGATCAGATCGCAAAGACCGTGGAGTATCCTCCGGAAACTCCGGCTGCGCTCGTGTACCGTGCAACATGGAAGGATGAAATCTGTATCCGCGGGACGGTCGGGACCATAGCGCAACAGGCCCACGATGCCGGCATTGATCGGACCGCCCTCCTGATCATGGGAGGAGCGGTTGACCCGAGGCACCGGGGATCTGTCCGGTCTCACCTGTATTCGTAGAGGTGGGATCTAGGGACTTCCCTATTATCCTTCCTCCCCGGCCCGGTCGGATGTGATCGTTTTTTACGGCAATCTCTTACCCGAACTGAATCGGGTTTAGGACTGAAAAAGCAGAATATAGTTTTTCCAAAGGGTATTGGATTACTTCTCTTTACTGAGCATTGGCTCGAATGCATCGCTGAAATTCGTTCCGTTTGCAACAAATTTTTGATCGTAATCGATAAGGATCTCCATGGGGTCAATATCTTCAAATCTTTCCGGATAAACCGCTTTGGCAGCATAGACCAGCCCTATCACGGCCCTGGGGCTGGATCCAATCTCACCATTTATCACATAGACACGATTGTTTTTTACTGCAGAGACTGCTGAATATCCAGGCCTGTTCATAATTCGTTGCCTTACAGAACCAAGGCTCTCTCCTTTTGCAGGATCTGTTGAGAATTTGATTATGATATCCGGGTTCTGTGCAATCACCCATTCGGGGTTGACCGTTGCCCAGTCCGATGTATGATTTCCGTATATGTTCTTAACATGTAATGCTTCAAGGATTTTTCCTCCAGCGCTTCGCTCAGTCATGACCGAATAATCAGAATAGGCTTCTGCATATACCCGCAGGTTTTCTCCTGTCACATTCTCCGCAATCCGTGATTCAACAAGAGAGTGATATTTTGTAGAAAAATCGATAAAATGGCGCGCGTTTTCCTCATTCCCTGTTAACTTCCCGATGAGTTGTGCATCAGTCAGAATCGTATTCAGTCGATACGCATCACAGTAAATGATGGTGATGTTGGCCTCCTGCAATTTATCAAGATTCCTTGGCTTTGATGTCGAATATGTCACAATCACATCCGGTTTGAGAGAAAGGATTGTCTCAACGTCGGGATATAACCAATCCCCGATACTTTTTGCCTGCGGAACTTTTTCCCGCAGGTAGTCTTTTTTCATCGCGGTATCAGTGATCCCGACAATGGTATCAGCCGCACCGAGGGCAATGAGAAGTTCAGTTGCATCGTCATTCTGGCTGATGATCCTAGTCACCGGGTGATCAAACAGATAGGTGCGACCTGCTGAATCCGTGATGTTGATGGAAGTTTGCACCTCCCCCGGGTCTGATGTGTTTGATACCTGCTGGAATCCCGCAGCACCCGTACCAAGACACCCAGAAAATATTATCGTAATAATGCAGATTACCGAGAGAAGATATACTGGTTGGTGCTGACGGTAAAAAAACATGGGATAAACCTGATGAATTTGCCTTTTTATTGTGTAAAAAATGATTTTAATTAACAACAGGAATTTCACATTTTGCGAACGTGCGTTTCCCCTGTTGATCGGTCATCTCCACAATAAGGGTCTTGCCGATGTTGGAACTCTGGTTCCAGTACGAAGAACTATACGAAACATCTGGCTGAAGGAAGGGGCCGGTATGATATGGCGATTTGATATACGCAATATCCCCGGCAACAAACGCTGAAGTCCCTGTTGATCCAGAGGTCTTCATCCATGCCACTCCTGCTGCGTTGGTAACAGCCGAGCGGTTCACTACTTCAGTGGTCCAGTAGGTTCCCATATTGTTGCTTCCACGGATGGTGAGCCTGACATCTTTTATGGAAATGGGATCTCCTCCGATATGTTCGAGTGTTATTCCATCAGCGATACTGTACGTTCCCCGTATTGTAGCTTGAGGCGATTTCTCATTTGCAGAACCCATCCCCCCGGCAAATGCCGAAACTACGGCAGCAATAAGGATAGTGACTACCAACATCAGCATCACACCTACGACCGGAGATACTGCATTATCATTTATGTTGCTCATTGTTATCCCTCCACCATGATATCCTTGTCAAAAATCAGCTTGCCGGAAGGTATGTGCATAATGCTAAGGTGAACCGTATCCCCGGCTCTCAGCAGGTACCATTTCTGTCCAAGTACTGCCTGAATCGGGTCGATATCAGTACCAATTGTATAATACTCCGCTGCGTCCGTATACTGGAAACGTGAGTTGGCCGTTGCACCATAACTGACCGGTGTCACTCGCATGAAATTTCCGGCAACAAGTGTGTAATTGCCGAACATCTGATCCGGGTAGTAGTTACTATTCGGACCCTTGGATGAGATTGTGGTAGACTGGTTAACACCGGCTCCATACCCGAGAGGGGATTGGAAGTAAATTGGCCCATAAGATTTTCCTGTATAATAATGTGTGTTTGAAATACTCCCAGCAGTTGTGTTTGGCCCGGTGACGACAATCTGTGTAGTATTTGCAGGATCCGCAGCTGCTTTCCATGTAAATGTCATCCGTATGTCTTTTGTGGGGATGGGGTCACTCACCGAATTCGTTTTGAATTCAAAAAAACTCGCCCCCCCCCAATACCCGTCATTGCTGATTCTTGCCGTAGCATCCAATGTCGGCGCTTTCTTCTGTCCGGAACTTAACCCTCCGGTATACGCGCTCACAACCGCTGCAATAATAATCGTAACAACCAGCATCAGCATAACGCCGACGACCGGAGAGACGCCAGCGTCTCTGGATTTTTCGTAAGAACACATCATAACACCTTTGTCATTTTTTTAAGATGTAGGTACAAAATTCATACATCCGATCAATTTCGTAGCACTCGATCATATAAAAGAATTCGTTTTTGTCATTTTATCAAATAATATTAACAAAAAATACTTTATTTAAAACAAAAGTTAATATTTTGTTTTAAACTAAGGGGCGTAACAAAAACATAGTTTTTTTTAATACTGTTGCCCAATACAGTATGAAAAACGATAAATCCGACGTATCGGGTATTTCCCGGGTACAGGAATCGTATCGGCATACAATAATATAATGAATACCGGGGCATCATGGTTCAGACCTATCTGTTGTTATTTTCCAGCGCGGGCATCCTTATCGGGCTGAACGGGATCTTCACGAACCTGAAAGACCGGATCTCCCCGACCAAAGACCCGCTTCCTCCCGATACACTGCCATCAACCCTGGCCACTAGCCCGCAATCTTCGGTAGAAACCTGTAAAAAGAGTTCCCGGGTTTCGGAGTTGCGGGCATGAAAGCCACCATCGAACCGGTCTTTGTAATTCTTGCCGAACCCTCGCTGAAGGGTGTGGCCGCCTTTGCAGGAGCCATCGCCACTGCCGCACTGACCGGCATCATTGCCCTCTTCATCGTTCTTCCCGACCCGATACTGATAGTCCTCGGCCTCATATCCCTTGCCGCATTAGGACTGTCAGCCGAAACCCTGCGCCGGAGGTACGCAGCACATGCATGGTTCCCGGAAGGGTTCTCCATAAAGGATCTGGAGCCCGCAATGAAGATGCCCGGGTCCCTGTCATTCGGACAGATCTTTTCACGGGGCGAATCTTCCGGATCGCAGGCCGTCGTAACAGTCCCGTGCGATCCCGCCGCTGCGGAGATAACTGACCGGCATTCCTCCGATCTTCCGTTCTTTGTTGCGGAGCTTCCCGAAGATCCCTCCCTTGCAATTCTTGAACGCTACTGGGTGTTCGAACCGTACGCCTACATCAAGATCGAGCGGGTCGGCAACGAGGGATTTACGTACATTGTCGTTGAACCCCCGATCTCCCAGAAAGAGAAGACCATATTGCTGGAGACCTATGCCCAGCTCCGGGATATCATCATTTACGATGATGTGGAAAAAGGAAAAGAGGAACGGATCGATCATGTGGCCGTGGCCAAGATCATCCGGGAATTCGATCCGGACATCACGGAAGACCGGGTGGCCATTCTCAATTATTACATCACCCGTGACCTGACCGGTTATGGTCCGCTCGATGTCCTCATGAGGGATCCCGCGCTGGAGGACCTCAGCTGCAACGGCCATGACCTGCCGGTCTTCATCTTCCACCGCTCGTACGGCAGCCTGCCCACCAGTGTTCATTTTACCGAGACCGAGCTCAACCAGTTCGTCCTGAAACTCGCCCAGAAAGCCAACAAGCAGATCTCGCTCTCGAACCCGATGGTCGATGCCACCCTGCCCAACGGCGCCCGTGTCCAGATCACCTACAGCGATGTGGTCTCGACAAAGGGGAGCTCGTTCACGATCCGGAAGTTCCGGTCTGACCCCATGACGCCGCTGGATCTCATCCGGTACGGCACATATAATGCCGAGACCCTTGCGTTCCTCTGGCTTGCGATCGAGCATCGCAAGAGCCTGCTCGTGGTCGGTGGCACCGCCAGCGGTAAGACCTCGATGATGAACGCAGTCTCGATCTTCATCCCCCAGAATGCCAAGATCGTTTCCTTAGAGGATACCCGTGAGATCCAGTTGCCGCACAAGAACTGGCTTCCCACCCAGACCCGCGAGCTCAATGTCGAAGGTCTCAAAGGCGACATCGATCTCTTCTCCTTATTGAAAGCCTGCATGCGGCAGCGGCCGGAGTTCATCATCGTGGGAGAGGTCCGGGGCAAGGAAGCCCAGACGCTCTTCCAGGCCATGAACTCGGGCCACGCCACCCTCTCGACCATCCATGCCGGCAGCGTGTACGAGGCGATCAACCGGCTCACCCACGACCCGATCAATGTGCCCCCGGTCATGTTCCAGGCGCTCGACCTTGTCGTGGTCCAGTCCATCTACACGCTCGGGAAGACCCGGATCCGCCGCTGCCTCACCATCCACGAGATCGAAGTCGACAAGCAGGGGGAGATCAATCCTATTCTCCTGTACGACTGGGATATCCAGAAGGATACCTTCCCGAAACGGTATGAAAAATCCAAGGTGCTCGCCGAGATTGCCTTCCATTGCGGCTGGGACGAGAAAGAACTGGAACACCAGCTGAAGAAACGCGAGGAATTTTTCACCTGGGCCCTTGAAGTGGAGCCGCCCACGCTCCAGGATCTTGCCAACGCCATCCAGGACCTGGAGGACTAACGTGGAGGTCACGCTCCCTCCGGCCGTGCTCAAGGCCGAGAAGAATCTGACTACGTTTGAACTTGCAACACTCGGCACCAGCTTGAGAAAGGATCTCCGGTCCGCCCACCTGCCCATCACGGCTGAAGAATATCTCCGGACCATCCACGTCAATCTCCTTGGCACGCTCGTCATGTTCGTGGTGCTCTATGGGATCTTCCTCATCAGCGGGTTCGAACTGAAGATCTTCGGGATCAGTACAGCGGATAATCTTCTCTGGCTCCTCCTCTTCCTCCTGACCGTGCCCGGGATGTATGCCATGCAGATCTACTACCCTCAGATCATTGCCCATGGCCGGAAGAGCCGGATCGATATCGATCTGCCCTATGCCATCTCCTACATGCAGGCCCTCTCCACCACGATGGCTCCCTTCGACATCATCCGCAAGGTGTACGAGGAACAGGATATGTTCGGTGAGATCTCAAAGGAGTTCGGGATGATCGTGCGGAATGTCGAACTCTTTGGCGACGATCTGGATGCCGCCATGAAGGATCTCCAGCGCACCACCCCTTCCACCAACCTCCGGGATTTCTTAAACGATCTTGCCATCGTGTTCGACAGCGGGGGGAATATCTCCTCGTATCTTGGGGCCAAGACCGAGTACTACCGGGACCAGGCCAAACAGGAGGTCGAGCTGGTCTTGAAGACCATCGAGATCATGGCGGAGGTGTACGTGACTGCGTTCGTTGCCGGTCCCATTGCGCTCATCATCATGATCGTGGCGCAGGGCATGACTAACAGCCAGGAGATGGCATGGATCCTGCCCATGATGTACGTCTGTATCCCGGCAGGAGCAATTGTCCTGATCTGGATCCTCTCGATGATGCTTCCTCCTGAGAACCTGGAGATCTCAAGGAAGGAGACCGTTGAACAGAGTTTCGGTTCCAGCGTGGAACAGACCGAAGAGGTCGGTCGGGCAGAAGACGATCCGAAGAACCGGGAATTCTATAACCGGATCGCGGATAAGAAACAGAGGAATTACTACCTGAGTCTGCTGAAGCACCCGTTCCGGACGTATATCCGGAGTTACTATTACGGGCTGGGTCTCGGGATCATCTTTGCCACAATCGTGGCCATCTCATGGCTGACCGGGGGCTTCGATGCCATGATCCCGCATGACCGGATGGAAACGGTTTTCTGCATCATGATTATTGTGTTCATGGCACCGATTGCCATCTCGTTCGAGGGGCGGCGCTGGTATGTGCGGAATATCGAGGAACACCTGCCGGATTTTCTTCGGGAACTCTCGGATATGCAGGATATCGGGATCACCCTGCAGGGGGCCATCCAGCGGATCGCCGGCGCAAAACTCGGTGTACTGAGTTCCGAACTCTCTGTGGCGTCAAGGGATATCCAGTCCGGTGCCTATGTGAACTCAGCCCTTGTCAAGATGGAAGAACGGATTGGTCTTGTATCCGTCAAGCGTGCAATCTCCCTGCTCGTACGGGCCAGCGAGATCACCTCAAACTTAAAACAGATCTTCATCATCGCCATCACGGACTTTGAATATTATCTCCGGCTGAAGCGGGAGCGGTCGAACACCACGATCATCTACGTGATGATCATCTACCTCTCGTTTGGGATCTACCTGTACACCGCGTACCAGCTGAACGTCCCGTTCCTTACGGCATTCAAAGGACTGAACGTGAGTATCGATACCGCTGGCAACCTGACCGAGATGTTCCGCATCGGGATCATCCTTGCCACCTTCTCCGGCATCATGGCTGGCCAGTTCAGCTCGAACAGTGTCCTTGCCGGCTTCAAGCACAGCATCGTTCTTCTCGCAGCCACGATTGCCCTGTTTATCTTTGTGATGTAATCCGGGGGATAGGCGGATCATTCACGGCTGGTCCGGGCGTAACGGTTTCCGGATTTGTCTGGATATGTCCGGCCCCGTGCGGAGTCTTGCGGATTCCTGGTTTTAATCTGTTCAACAAAAAAATTTCAATACGACCCGTCAGGCAAATTTTATTTAATTAAAGCAAACAAAGTTGTTTTGTATTACTATGTGTGTCACGGAAGGAACCGGAACTGGTGCTGCTTGACACCGATCATTAAGGATCCCCTCAATGCGATCCTGCGGAGCAGGCGCGAGGTCTCACGCTTCCAGATCCTCGTTGAGATTGCCGAGCACCAGCCGGCGGTCCGCCAGCAGGAGATCGCCGATAAACTTGGCGTGACCCCGCAGGCGATATCCGAATATCTCAAAGAACTGGTTGATGAGGGAAAAGTCTCCGCGATCGGCCGGGGCAATTACGAAGTGACGAAGACCGGCATCGAATGGGTGCTGGCAAACGCCGAGTCGCTTGAATCCTATGCCCGGCATATCCGGCGCGACATCATCCAGCAGGTCTCGGTCTGGGCCGCGATCGCAGCTGATAACCTCAAGGCCGGGGATGAGGTCGGCGTATACATGAAGGACGGGTTCCTGTACGCCGCAAGGAAGTCGTCTTCGGCTAACGGCTCGGTTGTGGCGGATGCAGCGAAGGATACGGATGTCGGGATCACAAACCTGAACGGAATCATCGATCATCATGAGGGTCTTGTTCACATCTGCAAGGTGCCCCGGATCCAGCAGGGGGGTTCCCGCCGGGTGCACCAGAACAAACTGAAGGAGATCACGGCAAAGGCCGGGCTCGTGGCAGCCGTCGGGCTTGAAGCCTGGATCACACTGAAATCCGCAGGCAGGGAACCGGACCTGTTCTTTGGCGCACGTGAGGGTGTCATTGAGGCGGCGTTCCATGGGATCGACTGCGTCCTTGTCATCGTGGATGAAGAGTTCACGGACTTTTTAAAACGCCTGGAGTCTAAGGAACTCGCGTACGTGATCCACGACCTGATCGTTCCATCGTGATCATTGCCCGGCCCTGATGGGGGGATCACGAGGGGCAGGAAACGCATTCCTGCTCACTGCACTGATCAGTATGCCCCGACTTCAATATTCACAACATTGAGCGTGACATTGACCGGGCTCACCTGTTGCCTGATGGTGTACATAAAAAAATCATCACCGGAATCATCCTGATTGTACCGGATATTGCTGTTACAGACACGGGCTGCGGAAGCAAAACTTGCATTCCAGTTCCCAAACGTTGCATTTCCAAAAGGTTCCCTGCCGGAACCCATTGTGATATTCTGGACCATGTAATAGGGAATCGTGGTTACATTGGACTTCAGCTGCAGCGTCCCGAAACCATTGCTGCTGACGAACGGGTGATCGGGTGTGGCTGACATGTTCACCGCCCAGAGAACAATGCGGGAACAGTTACCCTCCCGCGGGGAGAAGGTGAACCGGTTATCATCGTTTGCAGTCTCGTTCTGGATGGGCGTCTGGTTGACCGTATATTCCACGCTCCCGAACGAACCGGCAAATGCTGCCAGCGTTCCCGCTTCTCCGAACTCGTTATTGACCTCGGTCATGGTATCATACCCGAGCGGTGCCTGTTTTGCATGGTACTTGGTCACATTGAGGTACCCGTGCTGCCAGCGGTATCCCTGGTCCTGCCAGAAATTTCCCACGGGCTCGTACGAGATATTGACCAGAGTACCAACCGCGTTGGGTTCATCGTGATCGTCCAGCCAGAGATAATAGGCTGGCATCGGTTCATTCTGGACCGCGAGGGATCCGCTGGACCGGAGCGTATTGAAGAAGAAATCCCCGCCGCCCAGCTGTACCGGTTCGCTTAGGGAGAGGTCATCCTGCCGTGTCGATGCTGCCCGACCTATATCCGATGAGAAGTGCAGGAATGCGGATTCTACATTCTGGAGATGACTGACTTCAGCCGATTGTTTCATGGACGGGACATAGACCGCGTTCCAGATCGAGAGGAAGGTGACGATGGTCGCAAGGATCAGCATCACGGCAATCACCGGTGCAACGCCATCGTCTCTCATGGGTACCTCCGCCCCACGGTCCCGGAGAAGATGACCGCCCGGTCGGTTGCGAGGCTAACGCTCTCGTTCCCGGTAAGCGGCGTGTTCCGGATCACCGTGATGTTGCTCTCCAGGTCAAACGCCTGTGCATACGGGACAAGGATGAATGACGGATTGCCCTTCAGGGTGTAGGAGGTCGTCATGCCGGATGCATCCGAGACAATGACCCGGAGCGTTTCTGCTTTCACCCAGTCCCCGCCCTTATGCCAGAGAGTGATATTCCCGGCGGTGTCATTACCCATCGTAATGGTGACCGTCGGGCTGCGCTCTGATGGGAGATAATCCGAGAGCGATGCGGAGAAGATGGAGACGAGGATGAGGACGATCCCGATCATGAGCATCTCCCCAACCACTTCGGAGACTGCGGTGCTGTGACTGCCGGTTGTGTGCATGCTTCCCCCTCATACAAAAAATACGAACATCGCTACCGTTGCAGCGAGCAGGACAATGCTGTGCTTGAACCCGGCAAGGATGCTGTTCGAGCTGAACTGCCCGGCCATGATGCCTGAGAAGAGGCCGAGGATGATGCCGATCCGGAACATGTCGGTCACGTTCTGGGCAAGGTTGAAGTTGAGGTTGTACGTGGTGAAGCTCGACATGAACGGCCCGTTGAGCTGGTATGCCGTGTAGAGGTAGATGCCAAAGGACAGGTAAATGATCATGACATAGACGATTGCCGTATTGGACCGCTCGCGTTTCATCCGGAGATAATGCTCAAAGTCCGTAATGGCGATCAGGAAGATCTGGCTCAGGTTGGACGTGATCTCACTTGCCTTGACTAAGAGCGAAATCGCCCGCTTGACAGAGATGAGGCCGATACGCTCCTCCATCCGCACCAGCGCGAAGTTGACATAGGCACCGGTACCGACATCGCGCGAGACATGCGAGAGTTCCGAACTCAAAAGGCCCAGTTTGGCCGATGAGATCCGCTGGATGGCATCCGGCAGCGTGAGCCCGATCTCTTTCATGTCTGAGAGTTCCCGCAGGAATTCCGGGATATGTTCCTCGATGTTGTTGACATACCCCCGGCGTCCCTCGTACGCGAGCGCGATCGGCGCCATGAACCCGATCACGATCATACAGATACCGGCTTCGAATGCATTTTTCGGGAAGAGTGTCACAAGCGAGCCGGTGAAGAGAGGGATCGCGAGCAGCCCGGCACAGAGACAACCGGCGATGATCCCGTACAGGTAATGGGAGATGTAGGTGCGGAGCGGGTGACGCAGCTTGTCGTAGAACCGGAACCGTTTTTTCTTTGCCTCGATATGCCCGTAGAACTCACGGTCGCCCACGGTATTTCCTGCATCTACGGGAACCCTCTCACTGGCATCATATTCCACGATCCCGCGCCTGCTGATCTCCAGATTTTCCGGTGGGAGCATGATGGAAAGGATCCAGATCATCAGGATCGCGCCTGCCGGTATGCAGAGGTACATGAACGGCAGGAGCCAGGCCATCGTCCCTTTGCTTGTCATGCCCTGCGCCACGATCATGATGATGAGCGCAATCGGCCCGGCAACAAACGCTGAGACGTACACCTCGGCCATGATCTCGATCGTCTTGAGCACGAGATCGAGTTCCCGCCGCGCCTGTTCATGGAAGTAATCGGTTTTTGACGAGAGGTATGCGGTGATGTCCCCCCCGCTCTCAAAGACGATACCCAGATCATTGAGAAAATCCCGCATGATGGGTGAGGGGGTTGTCTCTTGAAGATTCCGCATGGCCGTGATCAGGTCATCGCCGAACACCTCCACGTCCCGCACGATCTGGCCAAACTCTAAGGACACCTCCCCGAACATCGCCTTCTCTTCATAGATGCGCCGGATCACTTCGAACGGGGACATTGTTGTGGAGAGTGCTTGCATGTACGAGACGGCATAGGAGAGTTCGAGATCGATCCGGGTCTTCCTGCCCCTTGCAAGGATGACCGGGTAATAGACCTGCACGAGGTACATCCCGGGCACCATGCCGGTGAAGAGGAGGATCCAGAAGAGGGACGGCGGGATAAACACAAAGAGGCCCAAGTCAAAGCCGGTCAATGATACCAGCGCAAAAAACACGAGGAAGAGTGCAGCGGATGTGGCAAGATTGATCCGTGTTGTGCGCAGGTACTGCTCCGGGGTCACCGGCAGGTGGGCGGACTGGAGATCCCGACTTAAGTGCGTGCCCAGGAGGACCATCTCGATCTGTTTGAGCCTCGTTCCGGTTCCTTTGAGGATCGATTGCAGGGTCATATCAGTCACCGAGATCGTGGATCGCGTTCGCGAGATCGCGGATATCCGGTAGGGGGACATCAATAGCGGTAGTCAAAAACTCCTCGCGCTTTTTCAAGGCCTCGTTCACCTGCTCCGGTGTCCAGCCCCGCATGGTTGCAATCTCTTCGAGCACCCGGGAACACGGGGCCATCTTCCGGAACGAGTCGCCGGAAATATCCCACTCGTATAATTTCCGGGGGATGACGGCGTCTCCTTCCACCGTGATTTCGTGGATGGCCTGGCAGCGGCGTATCCGGCTGTTGCCGTACGTGGACATGGACTGGTTGATCACCAGATCGAGCGCGGTGAACATGACGGGTGGCACACTGATCGGTTCATGGGTGAGCCGGTTTATCGTCTCCTGGACGCTGCCCGCGTGGATCGTGGAGAGCGTTGCGTGGCCGGTGTTCATGGCCTGGAAGAGTGTCTGGGCCTCCCGCCCCCGTACTTCCCCGACGATAATGTACTCGGGGCGCTGCCGCATGGAGGATTTTAAGAGCGAGAAGAGATCGATGTCCCCCTGCGCACCCGGCGTGGTGAGCTCCCGGGTCTGGGTGGCAAGCCAGTTCCGGTGCGGGAGCTGGATCTCGTGCGTATCTTCGAGCGATACGATCTTCGCGTTCTGGGGTATGAAGAGCGAGATGGCATTCATGGTCGAGGTCTTGCCGGATGCGGTGCCCCCGGCAATGATCAGGCTGCGCCGGTGCTCGATCACGAGCCAGAGGAATGCAAGGATCTCGGCATTGTACGTCCCGAGCCGGATCAGGTCGAGCGGTGTCATCGGTTCGGTGCGGAACTTCCGGATCGTAAAGGAGCTGCCGTTCAAGGAGACCACATTGCTGTACGTGACCTGGACCCGGGAGCCTCCCGGGAGGGTGGCATCCACCATCGGGTTTGTTAAGGAGATCTGCTTGTTGGCTTTCTGGGCAAGTTTTAAGACGAACTGGTTGAGTTCGCCCTCCCGGAAGAGGACGCTTGTCGGCAGGCTCCCCCAGTTCCGGTGAAAGACAAAGACCGGCAGGTTCTCACCATTGCAGCTGATATCTTCGAGTGCCGGATCATGCATGAGGGCTTCGAGCGGGCCGAATCCCGAGAGATCGCGCCGCAGGTAGTAGGAGAGGATGGCGAGCCGTTCATCGGTGACATCCGGGTGGAATTCACGGATGATGCGATGAATAAACTCATCGCTGAGCTGGTGCACCGGAGGTTTATCGGGATCATCGTACACGATCACTTTCCTGAGGTGAATGGCAGTCTCCCGGAGCACGATCTGTTCCCGGATGGTGATCGCGGGTTCAACCACCGTGTACGTAAATCCCTGGTTCCCCTGCCGGACAATCTTTATGTACACGTAAGGGGCTTCGATCCAGTAGGTGTCGAGGGTTCCGGCCGTCCGCTCTTCCGGGAGCGGCGGATCCATATTCTGGTTGTGAGGCGGGTTCCTGGAGTAACGGGAATGCCCGCCACCCTGCGGGGAACTCGTTCCTGTCGGGGCGGGCTCCCGGGGTTCTGCAACGGCAGGACTGACCCGGTACCCTACTGCACTGGCGGCAAGTGCGAGCGCCGAGAGCGAGACTGCGCCAAGGATCGCCAATACTACGGGCGGGAGATCGATGAAGAGTGCGGTATACCCGGTCATGATTGCGATAAGACATACTGCAAGGATCAGGATGTCGCCCCGGTCCGTGCGGTTGCCCAGCGTACGGGGCAGGTGGCGACCCGCTGCGGATATTTCCCCCAGCGAGCGCTGCGGGGGCCGTGACCGTTCCTTCCCCACAGGTTCCAAGACTGCGCCAACCGGAATATTGGGTTTCGTATTCACGGGAGGAAAAAACCCGGTTATGCCCGCTGAAATGGTGGCGATCAGCACGGACCACCGTTCACGGAGCATCATGGTGCACGCCCGGTCTGCTTCAGATAGCGAAGGTATTCAGGGGACATTGTCTTCGTCGGGGCCGGGCCTGCGGAGGATGATTGCGTATCTGATGCTAACGGTGATGCGCCGGTCGCAACTGAGAGGGTGACATCGAGATATGCGCCAGTGAGCGTGACATGGTATGTACCTTCCTTATAGATCGTAATGTGCCGGGGGATTGTGGTAACTTTTACGGTTGTTGTGGAGTGCTCTGTATAGTGCGGATCGGTTGAAGTAATTGATTTACTGTAGTCATAACTGCCGGTATCCGAACTGTATTCTCTCCCGTACCCGTCTTCTGCAACGATCTCATGAGTCTGGTTGTCCCGTACGGTAAGCGTAAAGAACGGCCGGTTGAAGGAGTTTACCCCATCCAGGGTGTTCTCGGATTCTATCACTTTGCCCCGGCAGGAATCCGGGTCTTCGAGACAGTCATTCAACGGATTGACAACAAATGAAATGATAAGCGGACCTTTCGTTACGTTGATGATCATCCCCGTGGCATTGCCGTCAAAGGCATAGGTTCGGCTGAAGTCCGGAACCCTGTTCATCGAATTATTTATCGGCGTTGCATTGATCCGCGTCCCGTGCTGTATGGGGTATGGATCCGGCGGGAGGATCGGGGCTGCGTCCGTGACCAGGTCGGGTGCTGCGGCAGCGGCTGAAGGGGCTGGAGTGGCGGGTGAAATTTTCTGTGAAGGCCCAAGGGATGCCACGGGGGCAATGGTCCTGACGGGATCCGGATGCAATACCGTCATGGTTTGAGTGGAGGAGTTCACCTCAGACTGCTGCATCAGTTTGATGCACCCGCACGAACCCACTGATATGAATACCAGAAATATGAGGAGAACTCCACACCCGGCTCGTTTCCGGTTTTTTTCAAGAGTTTGTCCGGATATAAAATATGCTGACACAGCGCTCCTCCGTCCTGCCGATCCGATGATTCCCAGTGTATACTACCTCCAATAACAAAAGTCTATTTGTTTTAAAACAGATTAAAATGATCAATTAAAATAGTTTTAACACAACCTGATCTGATCGAGTCATCTACGGTTGGACCATGTGGTCACTGGCACTCTGGGGGAGTGTCTTTACTCATCGCATGATGGCCAAAGAAATGGAGATTAAAAAAATGAGTGTGAGTAAAAAAACCTTGTCGGAGCATGCAGTCTCACCCGTTGTCGGTGTGATGCTGATGCTCGTTGTAACGATTATTATTGCAGCGGTGGTATCCGCATTTGCCGGGGGAATGGCAACCGGGAAAGAGAAAGCTCCGCAGGCGTCGCTGGAGACGCATATCTCGTTAGCGGGATATTCTCCTGAGTTGAGCATCAAACATATGGGTGGCGATCCTATCAATACGAAGGATGTAAAAATCGTGACCACTTGGGCGAATGACACGGGTATTTATCATGTAGGATCTACCGTTGCTCCTACGTATAACGTGTCAGAAACCACGCCCTATCATGGATCATTAATTGCGAATTATTCGATTTCCACATTGAATACCAATTATTATGGGTCCATTTATAATGAACCATACCGAGTAATCCCCGGAGATAATCCTGCTGATGGTTCGGGCGAAGAAACGTCACTCTGGTTTGGGAATTATGTCATGCATGCCGGTGACGTTATTAAGACTCAGGGAAACTTGGATCCTGCGAATACGGTAACGGATATGAAGGTTATCAAAGATGTGGAACTACTCACCGGCAACGAGATTGTCAATGTCAAGCTGATCGATCTGAAAACGGGTACAACGATCTATGACAAAAATGTCAATGTGGAGGTGTGATCATGCAAACAAATGTCCGGAATTACGATGCTGTGTCACCGGTTGTCGGCGTGATGCTGATGCTCGTTGTGACGATCATCATTGCAGCCGTTGTCTCCGCGTTTGCGGGGGGACTCGGGCAGAGTTCACAGAAGGCACCCCAACTGAGTATCGGGGCAGAAGCTCATGATGGTCAATATATCATCATCGACTTCAAGGGGGGTGATACTATCAGCGGTAGTGCGATTAAGGTGAGAACCTTCATACCCCTAGGTACTTACAAGGATATGAGTCAGGAAATAAATCTCGCCAATGTAACTTATCTACCTACAAATACAGTTGGTATTTCCACACAGACCCTTCAGACGGGTGACAAGATCAAGGTCAACTGGATCGATGCGTTTTCCGTAAATGCATACGCACCCCCACCATATATGGCTCCTTCAATAGGGGAACCGGTTAACATTGAGATCTACGACTCTGCCAGCGGGAAGGTGATTGCCACCGCACAAACGAACATTCAGCCATAGAACGAGGGTATCCCATCTATCCACTATTACTCCCCATCAGCATCCCGGGTGCCAATCCCGGCCCCGTTGACTTTTTAGAGGATATGAATGATCCAGAGTCTCTTTTTCTGTGTTTTATTCCGATTTTTTGTAAAAAAACAACTAAGCAACTTTTATTTACTTAATGCAAGTAAAATTGATCCTGTATTACTATGCATATCATGGAAGGATTCTTACCCTGGCAGTGGTGTGTTGTCTGGTGGCTCATCGCCCTCCCCTGCCTGGCTTTTGGTGTATGGCAACTGAAGAAAGTGATGGAGAAAGATCGCGAGGCCCTGCCCCTGCTGGGCGTGACCGGTGGTTTCATCTTCATCCTCTCCTCCTTAAAACTCCCGTCAGTCACCGGGAGTTGTTCGCACCCGACCGGTACCGGCCTGTCCGCGATCTGCTTTGGTCCGTGGGTCACCTCAGTGATCTGTGCAATCGTGCTGTTGTTCCAGGCGCTGTTTCTCGCCCACGGCGGGCTGTCTGTGCTTGGGGCCAACATCGTCTCTATGGGGATTGTCGGACCCCTTGTCGGGTACACGATCTACCGGCTGCTGAAAGACACGTCGGTCAACATCTACCTGACCGTCTTCCTGGTAACCGCGCTCGCGGACATGTTCACGTACGTCACCACCTCGCTGGAACTGGCACTGGCCTACCCCGCAGAAGTTGGCGGCTTCGCGAGCTCGTTTGTCATGTTCCTGGCGATCTTTGCCGTCACGCAGGTGCCGCTCGCAATCGTTGAAGGGATCGTGCTGGCCCTCGTCTTCAAGTACATCGTTACCCTCAAGCCCGACATCCTGATCCGGATGAAGATCTTCTCGGAGAAGCAGATCAACGCAGCCCGGGGTGAGGCATAATGGCGCAGAAGTACTTCCTTGAGATCCTTGCCGTTGTTGCAGTCCTCGTCTTCTGCGGCCTCTTCCTCTACACCAGTTCGACCATGGAAGGAGCCGAGTTTGCCGGGTCCGATAACGTGGGGTCCGGCCTGATAGCGCAGTTGTCCGGGAAATCCGTGGAGAGTTTCACACCCCTCATCCCGCAGTATGAACCCCCCAGCGGTGAGATCGAGTCCTGTCTCTTTGCTCTCCAGGCAGCGCTTGGCGGCATCTTTGTGGGCGGTGTGTTCGGGTTCTGGCTCGGCCAGGCCCGTCGGGAGATTGTGATAGAAAACGTGTGAGGTAAAGAAATGTCAAAAATTTTTGGATTCAGACCGCAGGCTGCAACGCAACAACAGATCGAGAAGTTCGAAGACGAGGTGCTGATCCGGCACAACAACCAGCAGCTCATGGGAACCGTGTACGTGGACATGAGCGAGACCCGGTGGGCCATTGCATTTGCGTACAACTACTCCCGTAAGCCCGGGCTGCACGGGCACGAGAACCCGCTTGAGGTTCGGTACTCCTGCCCGGCACAGGAAAGAACGGGCGTACGGATGTTCCGCTCGGACAATGAATCGGAGAAACTGCTGGAGAGCGAAGCATTTCCCGATGCGGACGCATTCGTCCGGTTTGCCATCACGCAGGAGCGAACGCTTGCCGGGCGGGCTGCATAAGGGAATGATCGCGTTCCCGCTTCAGGAGTGATCTTTCCTTTTGACCCGCACCCTCCCGCTGATCATCGGCCTTGCCATTGCCGCAGTCCTGACTATCGTAATCTGCACGTTCATCGGCCCCGCGGGATTCGGGTTTGTCTCAACAGCGCCCGGTGCTGCTGACATCGTGGGTGGCATCCGGCTTCCCCGGGTGCTTGCCGCATTCTTTGTCGGTGCCGGTCTTGCGGTTGCCGGTGCCGCCATGCAGTCGCTCTTCCGCAACCCGATGGCCGATCCCTACATCCTCGGCACGTCTTCGGGCGGGGCGCTCGGGGCATCGCTTGCCATTGTCTTTCTCGGAGGATTTTTTGTCCCGGTCTTTGCCTGGATCGGTGCTGTCGTTGCAATCCTGATCGTCTGGTCGATTGCCGGGCGCAAGGGCGTGATCTCGGTCGAGACCCTGCTCCTCACCGGCATTGCCGTCTCGTTCTTCTTCTCGGCCATTGTCTCGTTCCTGATAGCAATTGCCGGCCAGAACGTCCACCAGATCCTCTTCTGGCTGATGGGCGGGTTCTGGAACGCATCGCCCAGTGACGCGATGCTTGCCGCGGCCCTCCTCATCCCGGCCGGGGCGCTCCTCTTCTTCATGGGCCGGGACTTAAACGCCCTCTCGCTGGGTGAGGAGACCGCAGCCCATCTCGGCATCGATGCAACAAGGGCCCGCTGGACTGTGCTGGGGGCAAGCACCCTGCTCGTGGCAGGCGCGGTCTCGATCGCCGGGTCTATCGGTTTTATCGGCCTTGTCACCCCGCACATTGTCCGGATGCTCATAGGGCCGGACAACCGCGTGGTCATCCCGGCCAGCATCCTTGCCGGTGGGATCATCCTGGTCATCGCAGACACGCTCGCCCGCACGTTCTTTTCCGATCTCCCGGTCGGGATCATCACCGCGTTCATCGGGGCGCCGTTCTTCATCTGGCTGATCTACCAGCGGGGGTCAACCGTATGACCAAAAAGACCACGCTCAATGCCGGGAACCTCTCTGCCGGGTACATCATGCAGGAGATCGTGAAATCCGTATCCTGCTCCTTTACCGCGGGCACGTTCACGGGTATCATCGGGCCGAACGGGTCGGGAAAGACCACGCTGCTCAGGGCATTCAGCCGGGTGCTCCCGTCAAGCGGCCTCCTGGAACTGGACGGGAAACCCATTGCCGACTTCACACCCGCGGAGCTGGGCATGGCGCTCGGTTTTGTCCCGCAGGACGAGGCTCGCCCGTTCTCGTACTCCGTGATGCAGGTGGTCCTGATGGCCCGGTACGCCCGGACGAGCCGGTTTGCATCCCTCACACCGGCCGATTATGCCCGGTGCCACACGGTGCTCGAAGAGACCGGTATCATTCACCTGAAGGACCGGTCGATCCGGGCACTGAGCGGTGGGGAGTGGCAGCGGGTGCTGATCGCCCGGGCCCTTGCGCAGGACACAAAGGTGCTCCTGCTGGACGAGCCGACCTCGCATCTCGACCTCTCCCACCAGTCCGATGCCCTTGCGCTGATGACGGACCTTGCTGGCACCGGCTCCACGATCATCGGGGTATTCCACGATCTCAACCTTGCCGCACTCTTCTGCGACCGGCTGATCATGATCAAAGACGGGACTCTCGTTGCGGACGGGACACCTACGGATGTCCTGACCCCGGAGAAGATCCGGGAGGTGTACGGGGCGGAGGTGGTGACCGCCCGCCACCCGGCCACCGGCCGGACCTTCTTAATGCCCCTCTCAACCCGGTCCTGTAAAACCCCGGGCGAGCGGGAGACGCCCCTCCGCGTGCTCGTGGTCTCGGGCGGGGGCAGCGGTGCGGATCTCCTGCATCTCCTTGCGGGCCGGGGCTACGATCTCTCGGCAGGCATCCTTGCCACCACCGATACGGATTATGGCGTGGCAGAAGCACTCGGGATCCCCTCAATCCCGATCCTGCCGTTCTCGCAGATCACGGCCCACGCGCTGGAGAAACTCCGGGGCATGGTTGTACGGGCCGACCGGATCATTCTTCCGGCGCACCCGGTCAGTGCAGGCAACCTGCCGGTGCTTTTAGTGCTCCGCGAGGCCGGGCCGGCAAAGGTGATCGTCCACCTCCCGGCAGGCCGGGAGTTTGCGTCCTATGATTTTGCCAAAGGTGCCGCAGCCACAGCCATGACGGACCTCTGTTCAGCCGGCGCTTCGTGCACCAGCACCTACGATGGAATTCTCGCTTTTCTGGAACAATCTGACAACAACATCCCCCCACAATCGGAGTAACCACGCATGACACACCCCTTCTATATCTCCACGTTCTGCCGGATGGACTACCCGCTCAACACAGCGCTTGCAGCCCTCGTGGAGCGGACCACGCATGTCGAGATCCTCGCCGACGGGCTTCACGATATTCTCGCGGACATACGGCCCTGCACCGAGTACCCGTTCTCGTACTCCGTCCACGCCCCGACCAGCGACATCAACATTGCGTCGGTCTATGAACGCATGCGGCAGGCCTCGCTGGCGGTGCTGGACGATACGATGGCGGCCTGTACCCGGATCGGGGCGGACCATCTCGTCATCCACCCGGGCTACGCTCCCTACGAGCAGGTGCGGGCCCGCTCGTGTGCGGCCCTGCGCCGATCGCTCGATAATCTGACCCGGCTCCAGGAAGAGCACGGGGTCCGGGCCTGCGTCGAGAACATGGGCATGTGGGAGTGCTGCCACTTCCGGGGCCCGAAGTTCATGATGGAACTGGCAGTACGGGATCTCGGCTGCACGCTCGATGTCGGCCATGCGCAGCTGAACGGGAACCTTGGCGCATTTCTCGCAGTCGGTGGCTTCTGCCACGTCCATCTCCATGACAACCACGGGACAAACGATGACCATGCCGCCTGCGGATCCGGATCTGTCGATTTTCCGTCCGTCATGCAGCAGCTCCCCCGGGATGCGACCCTGGTCATCGAGACAAAGGAACTGGATGCAGCGGACCGGAGCCGGTCGTACCTCACCTCACTGATGAACGGAGAACCGTAAATGGACAACATGCACGTACACACAACTCCCGGTATACGGATCATACCGGTCCTCGTCCTCCTGATGGCATGCCTGATCGGGCCTGCCGCAGCCATCACCGTGACCGATGATGCCGGAACAGTAATCACGCTCAATGCCACGCCCCAGCGCATCGTTTCGCTGGCGCCCTCGAACACCGAACTCCTTGCTGCGCTCGGGCTCCTTGACCATATGGTCGGGGTGACCGATGTCTGCGATTATCCTCCCGGAGTAAGTACCATCCCCCGCATAGGCGGTTATTCTGCGATCAGCACCGAGAAGGTGGCGGCAGCCCGGCCGGATCTCGTGGTGGCATCCGACATCACCCCGCAGGAGACCGTAAGCCGGCTCCGCGGTCTTGGCCTGCATGTCGTTGTCATCTCCCCCCACAACATCGGGGAGATGATCCGCGATGTCGGCATGCTCGGGACGCTCACGGGAACGGAGACCCGGGCAGATGAACTGGCTGCAAATCTCACGGCCCGGCTCTCTGCGGTTGCAGCTGCGAGCCCGAAGACCGGTAAGCCTGCGGTGGCACACGTGGTCTGGCATTCCCCGCTCTATGTGAGCGGCAACGACACATTGCAGAACGATGTGATCGAACATGCCGGGGGGACCAATGTCTTCTCTGATAAAGATGGATGGGGTACGGTCTCCCTGGAAGAGTTCCTGACCGCCAACCCGGATATCATCATCGTGAACGGGGGCGGCGGGATGGACTCAACTTCTTCCGATGTGATCCTCGAAGCGTTCATGACGAACCCGCAGTACGCGTCTCTTGCGGCCGTGAAGAACCACCGGGTGTACGCGGTGAACGCGGATACGATCAGCCGGGCCGGCCCCCGCATCGTGGATGCCACGGAGCAGGTGGCGACCATCATCAACGCATGGCATGACGAACGGGCCGTAGCAGATGCGGCGGCTCTTCCGGCTACAACGCAAAAGACGCCCGGGTTTGCCGGGCCGGCTGCGATGCTCGGGCTCGGTGTCTGCATCGTGCTGATGAAGCGGGGCCGGCTATGAACGGGCCGATCAACCTTCTGCTGAATGAGTCCATCCATCTGAGCGGAGGAGAGGTAGCAAAACGGACATCCGATGCGGTCGTCATCCGGTTCCCCGGCCGGCGGAACGTGCTCTCCACGTCGTGGATGAACGGGGGATACCGCGAGGATCTGGGAGCGGTCTTCAACCACCAGATCTCCCTTGAGGCCTGCGAGACCTGCCATGCCGGCAATGGGAGCGTCCAGCAGTATCTCAAGGGTGTTGCACGAAACCTCGGGCTGGACACAAAAACCGCCACCGGGCTCATCACCCGGGCGGAGATGATGAACACCGTCATCATTGCGGAGGCGTTCCGTGATCTCACGGTCACGGCGATCGTGACTGCCGGGATCGAAAAGAACGGCGGGAGGGCCGGTGACCCGGCCTCGTACTTTGAGAACGGAGATTCCTGCGAGCCGGTCGGAGGAACGATCAACACCATCCTTCTCATCAGTGCCGATCTTCCGGAGTATTCGATGACGCGGGCGGTGATGACGGCAGCCGAGGCAAAGACCGTGGCTCTCCAGCAGCTGATGGCCCGGAGCATCTATTCGACCGGGATCGCAACCGGGTCCGGCACGGACATGATCGTCATTGTCGCGGACCCCGGGTCATCCCGACATCTTTCGAATGCCGGCAAGCATTCCAAGCTCGGGGAACTGATCGGTCGGGCGGTGATCGCGGCAACAATTGCGGCGCTTGAGATGGAGACCGGGCTCTCGCCCGCATCGCAGGCAGACGTGCTCGTGCGGCTCTCGCGGTTCGGGGTAATGGAAGAGGATCTCTGGATGATTGCAGTGGTACGCCATAAGGAAATGATTCCGGGAATCTCGTTGAAAGAAAAATTTCTGGATTGTTTACGAAAAAAATCCAGGGAGCCGGGTCTTGTTGCAGTGGTCTCGGCAATCATTCACATCATGGATGAAGTGGCATGGAACCTGCTGTCGGAGCACGAGGCAAAAACTGTTGCCTGCCGTTTGATCCGGGAGGGATTCGATCTCAATTTTGAAATCGGGGGAGATGATGCGGGATCGATCCTCCTGTGCATTAACACGGCACTATCCGAATTGGTGATGCGTGAGATCTGTACGGATAATCCGGAACAGACAAAAGACGGATAGTGAGAAATGGGAGATGGTGAAACCTTGCCGCGGAGTCTCATCTCACCGCATTGAATAAAAATCCGAAGTCCGGATTTTTTAAATTATTCTTCCATGGAGATCGTGGTGAGTTTTACTGACTCGACCCCTTTCTGGGCCATCAGCCGCTCTGCCAGTGCCTTGAGCTGCGACCCGTCACCGTGAACGAGGATCACTTCCAGGCACCGCTCGTGGGTGACGTGGGAGTGCAGCGAGGCCTTGATGATATCGTGATGCTCGTGCTCGATATCCGTGAGCGTAGTGAGAAGATTGCGCTGGTCGTGATCATAGACCATCGATATAACGCCTTCGCGTTCTCCCTTCACATCGGACATCCATTTGTAATACGTAATATAGGTCCGGATTGCATCGCGTATGCCTTCAGAGCGCGATGAGTAGCCGCGGTAGTTCAGGATTTCATCGAACCGGTCGAGCAGGTTTTTCGGCAGTGAGATGCCAATCCGGGAAAGGTCGTCGTCCATGGTCATGGTAATATCCGTGGTGAGATTATCATTGCTGATTGTTTTTTAATCTTTTTGAAGAACGGGGGGATAGATTGTACTTAGTAATACTGCGTTCCGGTTATCCGGTTGCCGATCCACGTATTCTCGTTCAGGGTAGTGCTCCGTGGGCAAGGGTCAGGGCCGGAAACCTGCCACCGTGGCCCCCAATTAAAATAACATATTTTTTAAAAAATCATACGAAAGTGAAAATTTATTATACTTTGACGCCCCACAACACTATGGTGATGAAGGGGAAAAGCATCGCCAACCAAGAGCCTCAGTTGTATCCATTCAGGAATGCATGTCTCTTAAGGAACAATTCATCTCATCATTACTTTTTTGTCAAGTTTTAAAAAATTCGAAAAAATCATACGAAATAAAAAAAGTTTATTACTAAAAAGGGGCTTACAGGTATCTGGGGTGATGATCAGTGCTCAAGCTACCCGGGCAACGTCCACCAGATGCCAGTATTCCGGATATGCTTCCCATCAGTCACTCATCCCGTTTCATTATGGAAGATTCCTAATCCGGAGTTGAAGACCTGATGGTTGTAACCACGAAGAAACCTGATACCAAAAAACCTGATATCAAGAAAGCCGAACCGAAGAAAGCTGTTACCAAAAAAGTTGAACCGAAGACCGTTGAAGTAAAGAAACCTGTACCAAAGAAAGCCGAACCAAAAAAGGCTGTTGCGGTTAAGGCCGCGGCAAAGCCCGTTTCAAAATCAAAAAAATAATTTTTCGAGTTTTTTTTAAGCGGATCTTTCAATTCGATTAACCCCATTCTTCTTCTTCAGGGGAGCTCTCCGCTGTTGGAGCCGTAGCCAGATCTGTTTCGGTCAACCCCTCAAGTGTGGGACCGGCCAGGATCTCCAAATCCGCATCTGCATACGCCCCTTCAATCGTGATGTGAAACGTTCCCTCTTTGTAGATTGGGATGTACCGCGGGCCCGGCGAGGATGTAGTTGTGGTTTCAGCATAACTGGCGCTTGATAACAGAGTATCCTGGGTACTTTTTGACGTAACACTGAACTCATAGTTTCCGGTATCAGAACTGTATTCACGGGCATACCCGTCCTGCACAAGGATCTCATGGGTCTGGTTATCCCGTACAGTGAGTGTCATGTACGGACGCTGGACGGGTTTCTCCATATCTCCCAGGCAGGAGCCGGGGCTTTTCAAACAGTCATTTTGGGGAGTTACTACGTAAACGATGTATAATGGACCCTCCGCAACATTCACGAGTAATCCTTCCGCGCCGCCGGTGAGGTGATACGTCTTTTTAAAGATCTGGGCGCGGTTTAACCGGTCGCTCAGTGGTGTAGCATTAATCCTGGTACCGTGAAGGATTGGGTAGGGATCCGGCGTAAGAATCGGTGCGACTTCGATCACGGCCTCGGATTTCGCAGGGGTCATCTCCACAACCGGGATTTGTGCAACAGGTACATACGTGACTGCCGGTAAAGCGGACTGATTCTCAATTACGGGTGTGGTCTGGAGTGAAATTTCCGGCATCGGGGCTGTCGAAGCACCAGGCATCACCTTATTGATACAGCCGCTGGTGACAATTGTGGCTGCTAGCATGAGCACGATGAAACAACCCACGATGGCACGCGTTTCTCCGGGATGTCGTCTCGTCTCTCGCATAGTACTCTTTTTTGGCGGGTAACTGGATCGCGGTTGCATCGTACATTCCTCCATCAAAGCGGAACAATTGTTGCCATTGCATTCTTGTACTTCGATTCCGATGTTCCCATTGAGCCAAGGGAGAGTCCGGTTCCTGTTGTCTCAAGATAATAGTACCGCTTGCCATTAAGCGGATAGTAATACCCGTTGCAGTTCTCACAGGAAACCGCTACGGCCGCATGCTCTGGCAGGAATATAACCGCTACGTCATACCCCATCTCTTTGAGTAATGCGGCAGTAAGGATCGCGGTGTCTTCGCAATCACCGTTGCCATCGGCAAGTGTCTCGATAGGATATTTCCAGTACTCTGAAGCATCATCGGCATATTGTATTGACTGGACAAATGCCACAACATTGCGATAATCATTGCGGGCAGCATAACTCCTGAAATTGCTGGCATCTTTGAGCTTGTTTATCAGCACATGGAGATACTGGCGGTCCTGTTCGTTGATGGCATATGCGGTTAAGGTATCTGAACCGGTGCCTGTCGGGTGAGGCTGGCTCTTATAATACTCGTACAACTCGCGGGGGATATCCAGGGTAACTGCAGCAACATGCCCGTTGGTGTTCCAGGTAAATGTCTGTTCAATGACCGGGGAAGCATTGACCTGTGTCCAGCCCGGCTGTGCTTTCGGGCTGCTTGTATTTTGGTACTGCCATTCGTTGGTGTGAATGGAGTCTTCGGATTCGTTTGTGAGAACGGCATACATTTCGTAGGTTGCTCCGGGCAGGAACCGGAACGACTGGTTGACACTTCCTTGGTAATTCCGGAACTCAAGCAGGTAATCTCCCGATGGCATCGTATCGAACGTTGCCGGTGTATTCCCCTTGAATGTACCGTTAAAGAAAATTTCCAGGCCCCGCGGGGAAGAGTCGAAATACAGGGTGCTGGATGTCGGGATTATTGTTAAGTCCGCTTTTGCCAAGGTTGACTCTCCTCCCGTGATCGGGAGAATTGCGGTAAAGTTCCAGTATCCTGCCTTCACCAGTTCGACAGTATGGTTCCCGGCAGGAATGCGCTGGAGGTTTGTGGGAGTTTTCCCGGCCAGCCGGCCATCGATAATTACATCAGCGCCCAATGGGGTGGATGTAATGCTTATGAACCCGGAGTCCGGTAACGGAACCAGATACTCCGTGTATTCAATATTTTTATCAATGGCAACGGAAACAACATCCCGATAATCCTCATAGCCGGTTTTCCGGATCAGGATCTCATGGCGACCCGGGAGCAGGTTGTCAACGGTAACCGGGGTGACGCCCCGGGATTTCCCGTCAACATACAGATCCCCTCCCGGTGGTTCGGTCAGTATTGTTACCAGTCCCCGGTTTGCTATCTTCTGGAGGTTTGCGATGACATCCCGGTGATTGCCGGATTCAATACTGACCGTTGTGGTATAATCATCGTACCCTTCTTCACTCACTAGGATTGAATGGGTTCCGGAGGTAACCGGAATCTCTGTTATCGGTGTGTTACCCACATCGTTCCCATCAACGAATACGGTACCTCCCTGGGGTATTGAGACGACCGATATAGTACAGGTTTCATTGGTTGCCGCGACGGGCAGGACGATTACCATAAGGAGTAACAGAAAAATACCTGTCACTTGCGTATTACGAGATGTCATAAATGTATGATAATGTATTGAAAAAAACACTATTTATACACATCCAAACGGCTTTTGTTTCAGTCATTTAATTTAACATTTAATGTTTGTACATTAAATTATGTTTACAAATCTTAAAAAGACTCTGAATTACGATTGATTGATCGGGGATAGGGGGAATTACGTTCAATGGGACATACCCTCTCCCCGATGAAACATCATTGATCCCGGAACTCCGGATCCGACCCCCTGCCATTTCTCCGGCCAGCCTTTTCCACAGGATCTCAACCAACCCATCATCCAATAGGCAATATTTAGACGTTTTTTAGAGGCTGAAATAACCGCCATATGGGCAAAATAACACTAAATCAATCTCCGTTCAAAACAAGTATTCTATAATTCGCCAAAAAGTGCGACTATCAGAAAAACGGTCTCTCAAAATGGGCTCCGATCGGAAAAATACGCCCAAATTAAAGAGATAATTTCCAACGGGTTTGAAACTCCCGGACACCAAAAAAGAGGGGGGCTACTACGGTGATACCGGAGACGGAATGGTGAACGGACAAAGATGATCTCATCTTTCAAGGAAACAGTCGCATGGCAGTGCCTGGCAGGGTGACGATATCGATATTGGCAAACTTACACCGCTCGTTTCCCGGGCAGGAGATGACGTTGACAACGTAGTATAGAAAAAATGAGATCTCTTGGCCCTCTGTCAGTACTGGATCAGCGATCCGTTGCCTCAACCCGCTCCCAGCGTCCATCCGGGTAATAGGCAGTCCGCACGCCCTCATCAGCATAAAATTTCCCGCCGGGATGGTTGCTCCACCAGTCAAGATTGAGCCAGTACCGGGGGCCGTTTTCTCCGGTCGTGATGTGGCAGCCCACGTCCGTGACATGGTAACGCTCCCGGATATACGCGGCTGCCGCTTCAAACTCCTCCAATGTGTCTCCGATATATACTTCCGGATATGCATGGGCATAGGTGCTGTTCTGTGCCGTAACAATGCGGGCATTCCCGCCAATGGATTCGATCATGGCTGCGACAACGATGGCGAAATCATCGCAGTCGCCCTTGAACCCGAGAGAAATGGTCCTGCTCGCCGGGGAGATGTAATCCTCACCGTTCGGGTCATCCACGTATGTCCAGCGGGTATACACGGTCTCCCAGAGATCGCAGATCTGGGCGAGGTTGATCGTTCCTCCATGGGCCCGGGGAATGATTGAAACCGCAAAGTCCCGGGTGACCGGGTCATGGGAATCCAGCGCTTCTCTGATTGCGGCAGATCTCCTGGCCTCCGGTACACTGCCGGAACTATTCATGAGTGCCTGCCCGCTTTGTGATGCGTTGACGATATTCTGGTAAAGGAAGATCCCGGTGGAGTCCGCGCCGGCTGAGCCGATGCCTGGCGTGGTGGGAACGGACGGGCCGGTAGTGACGCAGCCGGCGCTCGTGATACACAGGATACCAAGGAAAAGTATGATCAGCAGGTACCAGCACGCGATCCCTTTTTTGGGAGCATACGTGAGGGGAAAGGAGGGTTTTGGAGTACTCCATTCCTGTGGTGATTGCATCACGGATGATCTCGCCGTTCCGGGGCATTACCTTTTTTATTTTATGGTGCAGGGAATGACAGAGTCAGCCGGAATCTTCTGTCATCATGCATTTGTTTTTTTAATAATAGATCAGCGAACCATTGCCCAGCAGTCCCGCGGATCCCTGCGAGGTTGTTCCTTCAAGGCCCGGGGGGAGCTCCGTTGTCACATCGATGAGCATCGTGATCTCGCCCATGGGTGCCGTGACCGTCTTCTGGGCAAGCAGGGTGTTGTTGTTGTAGATGCCCACGGTCAGGGCATCGCCGGAATTATCCTGTTTCTGGATGGTTGCCTGCACGTTGTTCGTGAGCATCCGGATGGGGAATGTACGGGGGCCTGTCCCGGATACCGATTGCAGGTATCCCGGGTTCCCGGCTGTTCCGGAGAACTGACCGGGATAGTCGACCCGTACCTGAATCCCTGCTGTTGATGCTGCGGCTGATGTCGGGTCAAGGGTTGGCACTGCCGTTATATCGGGAGTGATGGTTGTCAGGGGCGAATTGTTTTGTGAGAACGGGAACTGGGAGAATGATATAATCCCGAATACTGCGATCAGGACCAGGAGAACAAGGGCACCGGCAATGACCAGGGTTTTGCCGGACCCCTGGAATCCCCCGTGGGGTCCGTCTTCCCCGGCGGATCTGCCGGTGTGCCTGGTGACGGTGGGCGGTATCTTCGGTGTGTAAGTACCCGGTAATTCCCGGCGTGAGCCGGGTGCCGGCAGAGCCGGGGGTGCAGCAGGTTCAACGGGTGTGGCACGAACCGGCTCCGGTTGTGGTTCCGGGATTGGTGGCTCTTCTGGTGTGACCACAGGGGGAATGATCGTTGGCTCGGGAAGTGGTTGTTCTTCCACAACATCCGGGACCGGTTCAGGGTCCTCCTCAGCAACCGGCTCTTCCGGGATAGTAACCGGTGGCGGCTCTTCCTTCTTTGCGTGAAGGGACTCAGTGGCGGATGCAATGATCCGGGTAAAGGCATCCGTTGTCAGGGATTCCGCTGCATGCGGTGCTGCGGTAATGAGCTCTTCCTCTCCCGGTAACGACACCGGAACCGGATCAGCCGCTTCCGGCATCGATTCGGTAGCGGGAACAATCACCGGCCATGATATCGGAGGGCTCTCCGGCTCGGGCTCCTGGGGAACTTCATCCGGTATGACGGGCTCGCTCCTGATCTCTATTGGAGGTTCCGTCACGGACTCCTTTGCGGACTTCTGGCCGGTAATGTTCCGGGTCTCAAGGAAGAACTCCATCGGATCCGGGCCTTCTGAGATCACGTCGGGTTCCGGAACCGGGGGTACGGGTGGTTCGCGGGATGTGTGGGGGTGGGGTTGTTCCGGTGCAACCCAGCGCCGGACCGAGGGATTCATCCCGGTCTTCTTCTCCGGTGTTACGGGGACCGGCTCCTGGATGGCCTGTTCCCGGGCCGAGATGACGAGCCCGATCAGGCGCCTGACCCACTCTTCCCGTTCGCTCCTCCGGTTCTCCCCGGGTTCCTGTAAGAATATGATATTGACCTGTTCGCTTGCGGTGAGATCGCTTTGTGCATTCAGGGTAAGGATGATCGCCGGTTCACCGGTAGGAACCTTCCCGGCCTTCACGGTCACGATCGCAGGAAAGAGGATCATCTTGGGTTCGAACCGGGTATAGTGGCGATCCATGAGGATGAGACGCCCGGTGGTGAGCAGGGCATCGTATTCCACGCTGCTGACGCTCACCCGGTGCGTTGTTAAGATGATCGTTTCACCACGGTTCAGGTACGGTGCGCTCATACTCCCTCAATATCATCTCTTTTGGTTGTACGGGCAGATATGCTTTTTAGGTAAAAAAATACGGGCTTCCCGGGCCGGTGGATATCCCCTTCAGAGACGATCCCGGAAAAGATGCAACAGAACGCGAGGTGCCAGGAGAAAAATACGATCGATCGGATGGAGACGAATCCCCGGTTCCTTCATAAACCGGGGATACTTCCTGACCTGAAGAGTATCAGACCTGAGCCAAAGAAATCCCGCGGGATGTGATGGATCATGATGTCAGAGGATGTGTAAATGTTCCCCGGGATCCCGGCTCATCGATATTTTAAGATATGGATTGTGTGTCCTGTTTCCTGTTGTGTGTGCATGCGTCCGGTTGGTGCGTGATTCCAATGGGACACAGAAATACTTGGCATGGGTTGTTTATAATATTTTTCATTTAACAATTTAAAATTGTTAATTATATTGTATTTACACACTCCCCTCATAAAACAACTTCCAGGGTACTATACGACAAATTTTGAACACGTTAGTGTGTTTTTTAAATTCTGTGCGGGTGTAATCATGTAGTATATCTCAGGACAGGATGTTTTATGTATAATATTTTAAATTAACTTTAAACAAAAGAAAATACTTTTACCTTACTCAAACCCACGTTCAGGTGCAAAGGAAGATTATCATGCAACCCACATCACGAGCGCAATCGCTCATCCTGATCGGTATCGTCTGCGGACTGCTCCTTGTCTCGGCATTCTTCGCCGGCTGCACGTCCAGCACCACCCCTCCTGCGGCAACCCCCACAGCAACTGCGGCAGCAACCGCTGCACCGGCAGCTCCGGTCGCAACGCCCGCTGCAGTTACCGTAGCTGAACCTGTAACAACAACAGCCCCGGCAACCACAGCCACACCGGCAGCGGTTTACACCTATTCCGAAGGTAACGTTGTAGCCTACACGGCAGCCTCCCTCTCCGGAGTATCCCCGAAACTTGCAGAGGGTTTTGCAACAATGTATCCCGGCCACAAGGTCACCTTCAATCTTGCCGGTACCCAGGCCCTCAAGACGCAGGTCGTGAACGGTGCCTACGCCGATGTCTTCATCTCGGCAAGCAACGCCTACACCAAGGAACTGACCACGGGCGGGTATTTCGTTTCCGGTACGGTCAAGCCGCTCACCTCCAACTACGTGATCGTGATCCTGCCCAAGAACAACCCGGCCAACATCAAGTCGCTCTCTGACCTTGCAAAGCCCGGCCTGAAGATCGCGGTAGCTGACAAGAGCGTCCCGGTCGGTGCTGCAACCACTTCCGTCATGACAAACCTTGCCAAGACGGCTGAGCTCGGCAAGGCATGGAACACCTCCGTGTACTCCAACGTTGTCACGTACGAGACGTCCGAACCGGCAGTTGCAAGCAAAGTCGAACTCGGTGAAGTGGACGCAGGGATCGTGTACGAATCCACGTACATTGCCGGCAAGGACAAATACGTGGCCATCAATATCCCCAAGGCCGTCAACTATCTCCAGACTTATACCATCGGAGTCATGAAGGGGTCCACCAGCAAGGGTGCAGCAGCAGACTTCGAGAACTTCATGCTCTCATCAGCCGGCCAGCAGATCCTCGAGGACTACGGCTTCAGGTCCCTCTAATCCTTTTTATTTTATAGTTGGCAGTCATTCATCTCTCAAGAGAACAACCGGCCTGAATATGGCCATTTCTTATGACTTCCTCAGGCAGAATTCCAGAAAAATACCGGCGTATCCTCTCGTACGGTGCCGCAGGCCTGCTGATCCTCATTGTCACCCTGTATCTGGTCCTGCCGGTGATTGCGCTCTTCTTCCGTACCACTCCGGAACTGTTCCTGGCCTCGCTCTCGGATCCCCTGGTAATCAGTGCGCTCTGGCTGAGCCTGACCACCTCCATCATCTCGCTCGCCATCGTGATCCTTGTCGGCACACCGTTTGCGTACGTGCACAGCCGCAGCACCTACCCGGGCAAGGTGATTGTTGATACCCTGATCGATCTTCCGCTGGTACTTCCGCCGGCTGTTGCCGGGTTTGCCCTGCTGGTATTGTACGGGCGGATGGGCCTCCTCGGGCAGTACTTCAACATGATGGGGATCTCCATTGCGTTTACGACCCTCGCCGTGATCATGGCCCAGATCTTTGTGGCCTCGCCGTTCTACCTGCGGCAGGCCAAGTCTCTCTTCGAGCAGTTCGACCAGAGTTACGAGCATACGGCACGAACGCTCGGTGCATCGAAACTCCGCACGTTTCTCTCCATCACCATCCCACTCACCGCGAGCGGTCTGGTGTCAGGAGCGGTGATGACATTCGGCCGGGCACTCGGGGAGTTCGGGGCCACCATCATGTTTGCGGGCAACCTCCCCGGGGTCACGCAGACCATGCCGCTTGCCGTGTACGTGGGGATGGAGAGCAACTTCAATCTCGGTCTCACCATCTCGATTCTCCTCGTCATCATCTCGTTTGTCATCATGATCACGGTCCGTCTCGTGACCCGGAACGAGGTGCACCATGCTTGAAGCTGCCATAACAAAACAACTCCGGGACTTCACGCTGGATCTCTCTTTCTCGGTGCAGCCGGGTGAGATCCTGATCCTGATGGGAGCAAACGGGTCGGGGAAGTCCACGACCCTCAACCTCCTCGCGGGTCTGCTCTCTCCTGATACCGGATGTATCCGGCTCAACGGCACAACCCTCTGTGAGCCCAGACTAGGCACACACATCCCGATTGAAGACCGCAGGATCGGGTATGTCTTCCAGAATTCAGCGGTCTTCCCGCATATGACCGTTGAAGAGAATATTGCCTTCGGGCTTCGGGCACGGCGACTACCAAAGGCCGAGATTGCAGACCGGGTGTGCCAGATGATCGATCTCATGCATCTCTCCGATCTCACCCACGTCAATGCCGGGAACCTATCCGGAGGCCAGAAACAGCGGGTAGCTCTCGGGCGGGCGATTGCGATCCGGCCCTCGCTACTGATGCTGGACGAGCCGTTCACGTCTCTCGATGCGGAGAGCACAGGCACGGTGAGGAACCTGACGCGGACCGTTGTCAGCACATTTAAAATTCCCTGTATCCTCGTATCCCATCATAGCGCAGACAGCCGGGAGATCGGGGACCGGGTGCTGCAGCTGCGATCCGGGAAGACGGTGTGGGAAGGCAGTCCCCAAAACATTCCTGATGATGAAGCGGTCTGCCGGTGCAGATAAGAAAAAATGAATGAATTGCCTGATACCGTTCAGGTTTACGTTTTTATGTCGTTGTTACGTTCGCAGTCGCGTTCCTGGCGTAGGTAACATGGATGATTGTTGTAGTGACGGCGGGCGTTGCCGTCTCCCGCAGGTCCACATGTATCTCAACCGTGCCATGGGGGCTGGACGTGGAGCCCGTTTCGGCAACGAGGCCGTCATTTAATATCGAGACTGTCATAGGGGAACCAGCATCGTCGGACTTCTGCACGGTGGCCTCTACAATCTGGTCCTTTGCTGGGATCTGGAAGAACTGCTCGCCAGATCCGGCGATCTCCTTGAGGCGGCCTGATGTGCCGAATGAGGCGCTGTAGTTGCCGCTGTACTCGATATGTATCCAGACACCGGATTTCGTTGGATCGCTTTCTTGAGTGGCGGTCACTACCGTAGTTGAAGGGATTGTCGTTGCAACCGGTGGGGTGGTCACAACTACGGTGGGTTCCATGGTGGTCGGGGTGGTTGTGACCGGGACTGCTGTTGTGGGAACGGTTGTTGCGACCGTAGTTGCGATGACGGTCGGTGTTGTGGGGGTTGCGGGCGTCCCGGAGAACTGTGGTGCGAGGAAATATACCCCGGCGACAAGAGCGATGATTATGATGACTGCCAGCACGGCAGTGATTACGCCTCGTCTGGATTTTTTCTGGTCCTTCCGAGGGGTTCGCGGGGAGAGCGGGGCATACCGGAATTGTTCGTCCGGTTTATTCTGCCCGTCCCCTTCACCGGAGGCTTCCCCCGGCAGGGGCCCGGGAACCCATGGCGGCAGGAGTTCGGCAGGTGCCAGACCGTTCTCTTGTTGTGCGGCAACACTCGCTTCCTTGAGTTTTGTGGCCCATTCGTCCCGCTCCCCAGCCCGGCGGGTTTTTGGCGGCTGGGTAAACGTGATACCCAGCATATGCCGGGTCTCGTCCTTCATAACAATCGAGAGGGAGAGAACGGGTTCCATCTCGGAATTATCCCCGATGGTGACGGTCTCGATCGCGGAGAACGGAACATCCTGTGGCAGCAGCTGGGAGTGGCGGCTGTCAACGAGCATGAGGCGCTGGTTTGTCAGGATGGCTTCGGCCGGTATCGTATTGATGACCACATTGTGCGTTGACAGAAGGATGGACTCATTGGTATTGAGGTAAGGACTGCCCATACAACCACATTCCTGATTCTCATGTGCGTTCTGAAGGGCAATAGCCCTTTGGCCCAAAAAGCCAAAAGGGCCTTGAGGGGGCGAAGATGCGAAACCTCTTCGATCCGAAAGGCTCCCCTGGGAATCCGTCCATGGGGCATGCCTCATCACGGTCCCGAGGATCCCATTTTTTATTCCATGACGAGTACATGAGAGGTGATGGATCAAAAAGAATGCGAACTTGAATTGTCAAAGACCCTCTCAGAGCAATCGGTTTTCGAACGGGTCTTCGAGAAGGGCCTCTGGAGCTCGCGCCTGATCGTTATCCTCGCTGTGGTATTCGGGCTGTTCAGCTCCATCCTCCTCTTCATTGCGGGATCGGCGGAAATCCTGGGAAGTTTCCACGAAGCGATCTCTCTCTCGACCTTAAAGATCGATTACACCCCCCTGTTATCCGGTATCATCGGTGGGGTTGACCTGTACCTCATCGGCATGGTGCTCCTCATCTTCAGTTTCGGCATGTACGAGCTTGCCATCTCCAAGATCGATGTTGCCCGGTGCTCCGAGTCCTATCACAGCCTCCTGGAGATCGAGAACCTTGATGACCTCAAGAACAAGATCATCAAGGTCATCATCATGGTGCTCATTGTCAGCTTCTTCCAGAGGGTGCTCACGATGAAATTCACTACGTCCACCGATATGCTCTTCATGGCGGTTTCCATCGGCGTCATCTGTATCGGGGTGTATTTCCTCCAGCAGCATAAAAAGGAATAATTTTTTTTGGTCTGTTTTAAAGAACGCAAATAAAATTCTTCTCGTCCTCAAGGCTATGAGGAGCCTCTCGAAGCGGGCAAACCTTAATAACCTTTCCAGTGCGAAAATATTCGCACTATGTGGAAGGCAGTCGGGATCGATGCATGGCTTGCGGCTCGGAAGACGAGCCTCGAGGATGCCCGTGGCACCGTCACGGAGATCATCGGGCGGGTGAAGAACGAGGGAGACGATGCGCTTCGTGACCTTGCAAAGAAGTACGTCACGCTTGAGCATATCGCCGTCACCGATGAGGAACGCGAGGCTGCGTATGATGATGTCGATACGCAGGTCGTGGAGGCCTTAATCGAAGCCCATGCCCGAATCGAACGCTTCCACGAGCGCCAGCGGCCCCGCGATCTCTGGTTTGAGGAGATGGAGCCGGGCATTGTGCTCGGGATGAAGACGACGGCCCTGAACCGCGTGGGAATCTACGTGCCCGGTGGCCGGGCAGCCTACCCATCATCAGCCCTGATGTGTGCGGTGCCGGCAAAAGTTGCCGGCGTTAAGGAGATCTGCGCCTGCTCACCCCCCCCCATCAAGCCCATGACGCTGGTTGCACTCGATATTGCCGGTGTTACCGAGATCTACCAGGCCGGCGGGGCACAGGCAGTTGCCGCAATGGCACTCGGGACACAGTCCATTAAGCCCGTCCAGAAGATTGTCGGCCCCGGCAATGTCTACGTGACGCTTGCGAAGATGATGCTCCGCGAGCAGGTAGAGATCGATTTCCCGGCAGGCCCGAGCGAGATCGGCATCATTGCCGACAACACGGCACACCCAAAGGTCGTTGCCGCTGATATCCTGGCCCAGGCCGAGCACGACCCGAATGCCGCCTGCATCCTGATCACGACCGATCCTGCCCTCCCGGCAAAAGTGGGAAAAGAGATCGAGAAGATGGTGGCAGTGGCGCCGAGAAAGGAGATCATTGTCGAGGCGCTGAAGAACTCCGGGTATACTGTGGTGAAGGACATGGACGAAGCGATTGCCGCATCCGATGTCGTTGCACCCGAGCACCTCTCGATCCAGGTGGCGGATCCGCTCACGGTGGTTACGAAGGTCAGGAATGCCGGGGCAATCTTAGTGGGCAAGTACTCAGCAGTCGCCTGCGGGGATTACGCAGTTGGCACCAACCACGTGCTGCCTACGGCGGGATACTCGAAGATGTACTCGGGGCTTGACGTGGCGCACTTCTGCAAGACGGCATCGGTAGAGATGATCGATCGCGACGGCCTCGAAGCGATCGGGGATATCGTGGAGACGATCGCCACGGCCGAGGGACTGCACGCCCATGCGCAGTCCGTGCGGGTGAGAAGGGAACTCTGACGTCCCGGAATCGACCGCTTATTTTTCTAAAAATATTTTTCCATTCCCCGTTTGCAGTATTTCCGTCCTTGAGGATCCTCAGAACGTGACGACCATCACGGCCTCTTCCTCGCGTTTGAGTTCGCCCTTGAGATGTTCCGCATCGAAATCATAGGTATCGGCCGGGTTGTAGTTCTCGTAGAGTTCGCACTTATCGAGGATATCTACAAACTCCTTTAGGAAGATCCGCGGGATGATATCCACCCGGCCCCCGAACCGGGTCGTGATCTTCTTGATCATCGCCCGTATGAACCGGTGCGAGATCCGCTCCCGGTCCGGTTCGGTGTAGGCCCTGGCATAGACATCCACGACCTTGAGGGCAACCAGTTCGAGTTTTGCGGTATCGAACTTCGATAAGACGATCTGCGGCTGGCGGGGGTTTTTGAACGCATCGTTCTGCACAATACTGATCCGATCGTAGAGCGGGGGAACGGAGCGGATGCCCCGGGAACCGTCAAAGAGGGCAGGGGTGCCGGTGAAGAGAAAATAGCAGCGCGGCATCTCGCCCCGGTCCAGTGTATCGATGATCCGGACCAGGGTGTGGTATCCCTTCTCCCGCTGGTTCCGCTGGAGCCCCTGCGTGGTCTCCATCTCGTCGATGGCTATTGCAAGGCCCCGGTATCCTGCCCCGTGGATGATCGCAACAAGACCCCGGAGAAAGACGAACGCAAGGGTATCATCGATATCGCCCCGGATCCCGGCTTTTGCTTTAAGGTCCCTCCCGATATTGGGTTCGGCAGCGATCCACCCGATTGCAGCCTGTGCGAGGGTAAAGTCACCGGCATTGTTGGCCCGGTAATAGGTCCGCAGAGTGGCGGCCAGTGCCGAGTTCATCTCGGAGATGTTCGAGAGGGCATTTTCGATCTCCCGCTCGGTTGCCGCTTCGAGAACGGTATCCTCCGCTCCTGCGTCATTGACCGACAACAACCGTTCTTCGATCGAAAACAGCCAGTTGTCCACGATCGATTTCAGGGCATGTTCGTCGGAGTCTGTCCGCAGGTTTGCACAGACCTGCTGGTAGATGCTTTTCAGTTTATGCAGGGGGGATGCCGATGAGATGACAACGTGAGTGGTGACAAACCCCTTGCTCCGGGCAATCTCAAGGGCCCGGGCGACAAGGAACGTCTTGCCGCTCCCGTATTCGCCCCGGATGAACTTGAGGTCGCCCCCGCCTTCAGCCACGTAATCCAGCTGTTTTGCAATCACGCCCTCTTCGATATCGAGCCCGACCGCGATCCGCTCAAGGCCTCCTGCAGGTACCGTGCCCCGCCGGAGTGCATTGATGATATTGATGCTGTCAAGCCGGCTCTTTGCCATTCGTTCAGGTTCCGGTGTATTCATAGATCTCTCCATTCTCCCCGATACCCCGTTTCTCGATGATGATCATTCCCTGTGATGCTGCTTTCTGTACGAGCCGGTTCACAATACCGACAACCCGCCGGGTTCCGAGGACTTTTCGCAGCTCCATCTCGGTCGCAGTGCGGTGCGACCGAAGGAAGGTCACGATCTTCTCTTCCTGATCGGTCAGTCCCGGCAGGTCAATGGATGACGGTACCGTTTCTGCGATGTGCCGTTTCTCCTTTTGCGGCCGGTCCTCCAACACCGGTGGATCGGCAAGGGATTGTTCCTTGCACTCCTGGAGGATACGGAGGAACTCCGCGGACCGGAGCGCCTGCGTATGGGCCGGCAGCACATCCAGTCCTGCAAGACAGTAATACTTGCAGGATGCATATCCGGCCTCTTCAAGCGCCTGGGATGCTGCAATGAAAAAAGCCATGGCCAGCAGCTCTTTTCCCTCAGAACTTAATGATGCCCGTCGCTCTTCGAGTTTCTTGATCACCTGGCCGATCAGGCGTTTCATATGCCGCATTCTACCTTTGGTATCAAGGATCAGGGATGCGATGTGTACAATGTCCGTACCTTTCCTGACATTGGCAAGGATGTAGATCATCACCTTCTCGCATTCCCTTTCATCCCCGGTCCCGGCAAGGAAGCGGGCATAGTCGGGACCCCCGATGAGGAAATCTGCCCGGTAGGCCCGGTAATACCATGATCGTGCCTCGGCAGGGTTGCCGGTGGTTTCGAAGAACCGTGCTGTCTCCAGCAGGCTGACCACGTTCGCGTCACGGGAGACCAGTTCCATGAACCGGCGTGCAGCATCTTCACCGGGGAGGTATGTTGTTAAGAACACCCGGTACTTTGCGATGATCCGTCCCAGCATCACAAAGTCGTTCTTTGCAGCGAGTTCCTCCTGCACGAGCCGTTCGTACCGGTCCAGTGCCTTGTCCGGATGCCCCGCTGCGGCGAGGAGATCGCACTCAGTGAGACGGGCAGCAGGATCTCCGGGACAGAGAGTCAGCAGTCTTTCGGTGGTCTCCAATGCTCCGGCCGTATCACCGGCCGATTGCAGGAGCCGGATGTATTCGCACAGGAATGTCTTGTCCTGCTGGTCATCGGGAATGGAGGCACAGGCCTCAATTGCACCCTTCAGGTCGTACCCGGCAAGGGCATGGAGGTACAAGCGGAAGCTTGCAGCATCCCTGTTCGTGCGCCAGAGTACATGAGCGGTCTGTGCTGCTTTTTGGAATTCCCGGGTCTGGATCAGGGCATCGATATATTCCGGTGATGCCGCGGTCTCCCCGAGATACCGGGTGTGGAGGGCAAGCGCCTCGTCCGCTTCTCCGATCTCAACCAGGCCCTTCATCAGGTTCCGGATATCCTCAGGTTTTTGTGCGGAGGCAACAAGGCGCCTGAGTGCCGGTAGGGTCCCCCGCCAGTCCTTCTGGGACAGGAGGTATTCGGCATAACTGCGGACAGCATCGAGATTGGCCGGGTCAAGCCGGACCGCAGCTGCATATTCTCCGACTGCGGCTTCGTCCCCTCTCGCTTCCAGTACCTTTGCCAGGTAACTGTGGACATATGATGAATTTGGCATCCTCACTGCAAGGTCGCGGAAGAAGACCTCGGCATCCTCGTACCGCCCGGCAGAATAGAGATTGGTTGCTGCAAGGATCTCAAGTGCCGGGTCTTTCTCTGACTCGAGCAGGTGGTTGCAGGCTGCGAGTGACTCCTGGTATCGCCCGTCCTCGAAGAGGCGGAACGCCTCCTTTCGCTGTTCCTCCGGCGAGAGTAGGATCATGGATGATCCCGGCCGAACCGGACGAGAATGAGGCCCATGAGCATACGGATCATGTCGCGCTTCTCAACCCGGGAATTCCCCTTGTTCTGCCATTCAATGGGAACTTCATTGATCACAAAGCCGGCGGAACGCAGCCGCCAGAGCAGTTCGACATCGAATTCGAACCCGCGGGAGATCATCGCCGGCAGCACGGTATCGATCGCCTCTTTTTTAAAGACCTTGGCCCCGCACTGCGTGTCGTTGTAATGGAGCCCGTACAGGAGCCGTATCAGCAGGTTGAACCCCCGGCTCTCGACCCTGCGCAGGATCCCCTGGCGAACCGTGAGCCGGGACCCGGGAATCCAGCGGGAACCGATCGCACCGTCGGCAGAAGAGACCGCTGAGAAGAGGCGATGCATCTCGTTAATTCCGGTGGACCCGTCCGCATCGAAATATCCGACGAGGGGCGCCCGTGCCGCTGAAAGCCCTGCAAGTACCCCTCCCCCTTTCCCGAGGCGGTGATCGAACCGGAGACAGCGGATGTGCAGGTCGGGCCGTTGTACCGCAACCGATTCCACGATGTCGGCGGTCCGGTCCGTCCCGTCGCAGACCACGATCAGTTCGCCATCGAACCGGTCGATCCCTTCAAGGAGCGGCGTAATCCGGAACTCCTCGTTATACGCGGGAATCACAAGACTGTAACGCAGGGAGGGATCGGATGTCATGGCGGAGGACAGCACGGTATTTACGATATTTCAACCGATCTCCGGGCAAATCCCGGACATGGCGGCATCATGCCGTACGAAAGTGGCACCTGGTACGGCAGTATCATCAGTACTATTCTGGGTATGGATTGCCAATAACGTTACTGGTGTTGGGTGAGATGCTGCACGAGGGCAGTGCCGGGCCGGTACTTCTCGGCCATTTTCAGGGCCACCTCGCGGAGGGCGTGGTGTTCTGCGATACAGCTCTCCGGTGGGGGGGATTTCCGCAGAATCGCGGAGGTATTTTCGGTGATCTGGATCAGTTCGGTAGCAATCACGGCATTGAGCCAGACAAGGTCGGCCAGCATTTCTTTGGAGTCGGTATTCTGCATGACCAATGGTCTAATGTTCCGGCATATTAAGGATCGGAAACGGCAATCTTAATCCCCGTCCGGCTGCAACGCAAGGGTACATGACGAGTTATTATGACCGTATCCGGAACAACGGGAGTAAAGCAAACCCTTTTTTTTGCCAGATGGGTATTGAGGTCGTGAGTGCTGACGAGGGTAAAGCGATACTGAAGATGGCAGTCCGCCCGGATATGCATAACGGTGTGGGCTGGCTCCAGGGGGGGCTCCTCGTAGCACTCGCTGATGAGGCGATGGCACTTGCCATCTATACTCAGCTCTCCGATGGCGAAGGGATTGCCACGATCTCGGAGTCCACCAGTTTCCTCAAAGGGGTCCGGGAAGGAGTCGTCTTTGCTGAAGGGCGGGTGATCCGGAAAGGACGACGGGTAACGTTCTGCGAGGGAGAAGTCTGGACTGAGAATGCATCACGAGCTCTTGTATCCCGGACAACTGCCGCGTTTGCAGTAACGCACGAGTGAATTAAAAAAGAAAAATTATTTTGTCTTCTTCTCTGCGGATTTGTCCTTCTTCTCTTCCGGTTCAGATTTGCGGAACTTGATATACCATACGGCAATCCCTGCAGCAATGACAACAATTACTACGAGAATGATGATCGTTGTTGGCGGGGTGGATGCTGCATTCTGTTCAGCCGTGGCAAGTCCCTTCGTTGCATCGCTGTTTCCGGGATCGGATTCCAAGGCTTGCTTGTAGGCCGTCACGGCATCCGGGTACCGGCCCATCTTGGAGAGGACATCACCCTTGTTGATCAGGGCCGTGGTGTAGTTTGATTCTATGGCAATGGCTTTGTCATACGCGGTAAGGGCGTCCTGGTTATTGCCCTGTTTGTAGGATGCATACCCCTTGTTGTTCCAGAGCATCTTGTCTTTCGGGTACTGTGCAATTCCCAAGTCAAGAGTGCTGATGGCACCGGCATAGTTGCCGAGCTGGATCTGTGCATATGCCTTGTCGCGGTACGTATACAGGAGCCCTTCGGAGACTTTGATCATCGTGGTGTTGTCGGCAAGGGCCTGATCGAAATACTGTATAGCGGACTGGTAATCTCCCTTGTTGAGGTAGTTCTCCGCGATGTTGTAATAGTTGGTGGCGTTATCCCGGATATCTTCCGTGCCGGCAAGGACCGGCTGGATTATTCCCATGCTCAGTACACAGAGGGTAAGGAGCAGCACAATTTTTTGGCCGTTCATACCCTCTTATTTTCGTGTAAGCAGAGATTAACCTTACTTCCCTCATGGATGCGATATCCCGTCAGAGTATTGTCGGGATCGAATGAGCATAGGTGTGGGAATCTCAACATTTTCTATGTACTCCCGACACCGTAAGATAACACTAATACGGATAGTGAGCAAAATATACAGCATCGGGGAGATCGTACGTGAAATACATCATTGTAACCGGCGGTGTGATGAGCGGTCTGGGCAAGGGGATAACAGCTGCATCCGTGGGCCGTATCCTGAAGAACCGGGGTTACCGGGTCACCGCGGTCAAGATCGACCCCTACCTGAATATCGATGCCGGGACGATGAATCCTGCCCAGCACGGCGAAGTCTTTGTGTTGAAGGACGGTAGCGAGGTCGACCTCGATCTCGGAAACTATGAACGGTTCCTCGATATCGAACTCTCCGCTTCCCACAATATCACCACCGGGAAAGTATATCGCACGGTGATTGAGAAGGAACGCCGGGGCGATTTCCTCGGGGAGACTGTCCAGATCATCCCCCATATCACGGACCAGATTAAGGAGTGCATACGGAATGCGGCCGAAGAGGAGTTTCCGGATGGCACGCACGCGGAGATCTGTCTTGTCGAGGTGGGCGGCACGGTTGGCGACATCGAGAGTATGCCCTTCCTCGAAGCGATCCGGCAGATGCGGGGCGATCTTCCCCAGCACGACTACGTCCTGATTCACGTCACCCTGATCCCTGCCGATACGATGGGCGACATGAAGACCAAACCCACCCAGCATTCGGTGAAGGCGCTGCGGGAACTCGGCCTCCACGCGGATATTATCGTCGGGCGCAGCGATCTCCCGATGAGTGCAGGCACAAAACGCAAGATCTCGGCCTTCTGCGATCTTCCCCAGAGCGATGTCATCTCCGCAGCCACCGCACCCGACACCTACGCCGTCCCGATGGAGATGGAGAAGGAGGGCATCGCGGATGTCCTCTCCACCCATCTCGGGCTGGACCGGAAAGAGGCAGACAACTCGTGGTACCGGATCGTGAACAAGGAATACACGAACCGGGTCACGGTCGCCATCGTCAGCAAGTACGGTATCGAGGATGTCTACATCAGTATCAAGGAGTCGCTCAAGCATGCCGGCCGGGCACTCTCCACCGAGGTGAAGATCGCGTGGCTGGATGCAGAGCGCTTCGAACGGGCTTCGCTGAAGGACTACGATGGTATCCTGATCCCCGGGGGTTTTGGCAAGCGGGGTATCGAGGGCAAGATCGAGGCGATCCAGTTTGCCCGTGAGAACAATGTCCCGTTCCTCGGTCTCTGCCTCGGGTTCCAGCTGGCAACGGTTGAATATGCCCGGCACAAGGCCGGCATCCCCGATGCCACGAGCGAGGAGTTTGGCGAGGGCACCCATGTGATTGCCCTCCTGCCCGAGCAGGAAGGGCTCAACGAACTGGGAGGGACGATGCGGCTTGGCAATTATACGGCCGATCTCCGCGACGGAACCCTTGCTTACAAACTGTACGGCGAGAAGCAGGTGGTTGAACGACACCGGCACCGGTACGAAGTGAACCCGGACTACATTGCCCGGCTGGAAGCAGCGGGATTGGTCTTCTCGGCCACCAACAGGAACCGGATGGAGTGCCTGGAACTGCCCGGGCACCCGTTCTTCTTTGCCACGCAGTTCCACCCGGAGTTCAAGTCGCGGCCAACCCGGCCGTCCCCGCCGTACCTGGGATTTGTCGAGGCGTGCAGGGCAAACAAGCGGACAAAATAGCGATCAGGAGCAGAAATCTCATGGTAAATACAGAAAAATTCATTGCAAAGGCGATTGAGGAGATAAAAACCGCCGCAGGGAATGAGAAGGTAGTCATGGCCCTCTCCGGGGGGGTTGACAGTTCGGTCTGTGCAGCGCTCGCCGCCCGTGCCATTGGCGACAACCTGATCCCGATCTACATTGATACCGGCCTGATGCGGAAAGGGGAGACCGACCGCATCCGGACGATCTTTGGCAACATCCGGCTCCAGATCGTCGATGCAGGCGACGAGTTCCACGATTCCCTCAAGGGGATTGTGGATCCTGAAGCCAAGCGCAAGGCGATCGGTGAACGGTTCATCCGGGTCTTTGAGCGTGAGGCAAAGAAGGTCGGTGCAAAATGCCTGCTGCAGGGCACGATCTATCCCGACCGGATCGAGAGCGAGGGCGGGATCAAGAGCCACCACAACGTGGGGGGCATGCCGGTCGACATCGAGTTCACGAAGGTGATCGAGCCGATCCGCGACCTGTACAAGGATGAGGTACGGGATGTGGCAGGTGCTCTTGGGCTACCTAAAGAGATCCAGCACCGGATGCCCTTCCCCGGCCCCGGGCTTGCCGTAAGAGTGATCGGCGAAGTGACAAGAGAGAAGGTCGCCGTGATCCGGGAAGCGAACTGGATCGTCGAGGACGAACTGGTTGAGAAGTACCACCCCTGGCAGTGCTTTGCAGCCCTCGTCGGTCTCGGCACCGGTGTCAAAGGCGACAACCGGATCCACGGGTGGATCGTGGCGGTGAGAGCGGTCAATTCCCGGGACGGTATGACGGCCGACCCGATCGATATCCCGTTCGACCATCTCATGAAGATCGGGTCGAGAATCACTGCTGACATCCCGAGTGTTGCCCGGGTCGTGTACGACATCACGGCAAAACCTCCGGCAACGATCGAATACGAATAACCCTTTCACATACACGTGATACGAATGGAAACAACAAACCAGATGAAAGCGCTCGATGAGCGCTATTTCATGCCCGCATTCTCCCGCGAGCTTGCCCTTGTCAAAGGTGAGGGCTCAACGGTCTGGGATGCGGAAGGAAATGAATATCTCGACTGCGTGGCAGGCATTGCGGTCTGCAGCACCGGTCACTGCCACCCGGCCGTGGTCAAGGCAATCTGCGATCAGGCTCACCAGCTGATCCACTGCTCCAACCTTTACTATGTGCCGCACCAGGGCGCTCTCGCACAGAAACTGGTCGAGATCACCGGGATGCACAAGGCATTCTTCTCGAACTCGGGAGCAGAGGCAACGGACGGAGCACTCAAACTGGCCCGGGTCCGGACCGGGAAGAAGAAGTTCGTTGCATTCACGCACGGGTTCCACGGGCGTACCGTGGGTTCGCTTGCAGTGACGCACAAACCGGCGATCCGTGAACCGTTTGAACCGCTGGGTCTCATACGGACCTTTGTCGAATACGGCGATGTCGACGCGGTCAAAAAAGCGGTTGACAGCGATACGGCCGGGGTCATCGTCGAGCCGATACAGGGCGAAGCAGGGGTGATCATCCCGCCTGACAGCTTCTTCGAGGGAATCCGGGAGATCTGCGACAAGACGGGAGCGCTCATGATCGTGGACGAGGTCCAGACCGGCATGGGGCGTACGGGTAAGTGGCTTGCCATGCAGCACACGAAGGTCCAGCCGGATGTTGTCACGCTCGCCAAGGGCATTGCCAGCGGTTTTCCCATGGGAGCCCTTGTTGCCCGCGAAGGTCTGGAGTTCAAAAAGAGCGAGCACGGGAGCACCTTTGCCGGCGGGCCGCTGGCCTGTGCGGCGGCGCTTGCGACCATCGGCGTGATCGAGAAGATCCTTCCCGAAGTGTCCGTCAAGGGCGAGCGCTTCCGGAAGGGACTCGCGAAATACAATCCCCGTGTACGGGGGCTTATGATCGGGATTACTGTCGGTGACAAGTGCGGGCAGGTCCAGAAGATGTGTGCAGAGCAGGGCGTGATCATCAACTGTGCAGCGGACGGGAACCTGCGTCTGGTTCCCCCGCTGGTGATCACCAATGCGGAGATCGACCGCGTAGTGAAGGTTCTCAATGGAGCGCTTGGTCAGGTCCTGTTATAAACAGAAGAGTGGCTATGTCTTTGCCAAGAAGGCGGAGGATATCGCCCGCGAGTACGGCATGACCCGTATCGCCCGGCTCGCAAGCAACGAGAACCCCGAACCGCTGTCCCCCGGTGCCCTTGCAGCAGCTGAGACCGCCCTGAAGACGGTCAACCGGTATCCCGATGAGAAGGTCAATGTTCTCATGAACGCCCTCCGGGCCACGTACGGGGATTTCCACTTTGTCACCGGTGTCGGTATGGACGGTGTGATCGAGACGATCATCCGGACGCTTGTGGAACCCGGCGAGAAGGTTGTGATCTCTACACCCACCTTCTCGTTCTACGCGCTGGCGGCAATGGGGCAGGGTGCCGAAGTGGTTACGGTTCCCCGTGAACCGGACTTCTCTGTTGACACGAAGAAACTGATCCGGGCTGCGAAGGATGCGAAGATCACGGTCCTCTGCTCGCCCAACAACCCGACCGGCAACGCGACATCCATCGAGGCCGTTGAAGAGATCCTCAATGGGATTGAAGGGCTCCTCTTCCTTGACAACGCGTACGTGGAGTTCTCGGGGATCGATTATACGCCCCTGATGAAGCGGCACGAGAACCTGGTTCTTGGCCGGACCCTCTCGAAGGTACACTCCCTGGCCGGTCTTCGGATCGGGTATGCCTTCACCCCCCGCTGGCTGCCCCCGTGGTACCAGCGTGCCGGCACCCCGTTCACGGTGAATTCCGTCTCGGCCGCAGCCGCAGCCGCAGCGCTCGGTGATAACGATCATGCCGAGCGCTATATCGCCCAGGTAACGCGATGGCGGAAGCGGTTCGCGGACGAGGTGAAGTATCCCGTCCTGCCCTCCGATGCGAACTTCGTGATGATCGATGTTGCTCCCCACAAGAGCGATGAGATGGTGGGAGAACTTGCCCGCGAGGGCGTCGTCGTCCGCTCCTGCCGGAGTTTCACGGGCCTTGAGGATCACTATATCCGGGTCAGTATCGGCGAGGACTGGGAGAACGAACAGTTTGTACAGGTGATCAACACCCTATGATGTGCGGTATCACCGGCACGCCCGGCACCGGTAAGTCCATGATCGGCGACGAGCTGGCGCACCGGGGGCACCACGTGGTCCACCTCACCGATACCGTCGGCCCTTATGTGGTTGGTGATGACGAGCAACGGGACGTGCAGGTGATCGATGTGGACCGGTGGGCCGCGGAATTTGTCCCGGTTGACGGGATCGTCGAGGGGCATTTTGCCCACCTCCTTCCCTGCGATCGCATTGTCGTGCTCCGCTGCCGCCCGGATGAATTAAAGTCCCGGCTTGCGCAGCGCAAATACCGGGCATCCAAGATCCGTGAGAATGCGGAAGCCGAGGCGCTCGACGCTTGTCTCATCGAGACCGTGGAAGAATACGATCCGGCCCGGATCTTCGAACTCGACACCACCGGGCAGGATGCCCGGACCTGTGCCGACCGGATCGAACAGTTCATCCGGGGCGAGATCCCGGCAGATTTCGGCCATATCGACTGGTCGGAGTACCTGGAGATCCAGCCATGACCCTTGACCAGTACCGTTCCCATGCGAAAGTCTACTTCGACCCGCTGGTCGCCGTTGCGATACGGTGCCGGCTGACCCCGAACTTCTTCACCCTTGCAGCGCTTGCAGCCTCGGCAGCGGCCGGGATTCTCTTCTACCTCCGGATGGAGTTCTGGGGTGTCTTGGCGGTCGCCCTCAACGCCTTCTGCGATGCCATGGACGGGGCCGTAGCCCGCGAGATGAAGTGCCAGAGCAAACGCGGGGACTTCCTCGACCATGCAGTTGACCGGTACGCGGACATCTTTATTATCACCGGTATCTTTGCCGGGGGGCTTGTCGCATGGCAGATCGGTGTCTTTGCCCTCACCGGTGTCCTGATGTCCTCGTACCTGGGCACGCAGGCACAGGCCGTGGGTGTAGGCAGGTATTACGGCGGGCTGCTTGGGCGGGCAGACCGGCTCGTGATGATCATGGTGGTCGGGATTGTCGACCTGCTCATACCTTTGAGTTTCCTCGGCCTCTCACTCCTTGGATGGATGCTCGTCCTCTTCGGGGTCTTCGGCCATATCACGGCACTCCAGCGGTTCGCCTACGTATGGCGGAAAGTGGAGTAACGGGCATTACCGGAATCTTATTTTTTTAAGAATAGTTTTGAATTGGGTTGGGCCGTTTCAGGGCACGTCCCGGATATATTCCAGTGCGGCAATGGCATCCAGCCGTTTCCGGTCCACGGCATGATCCTGCACCCATGCCCTGAACCGGTCCCGGGTTGCGGCCTCAACGGTATTAACGGCAGCAGTGATGATGGCAGGATACGTCCGCTGCGGGTAAAAGAGGGATTTGGCAGCGGCAAGCAGGGCTTCGTGTTCAGCGGCAGTGATGATGTCATCAGTCACTGCCTGTTTTAATGTGAACCGGATATTGACCAGCGGTTCCGAGAGGGAGTACCCTGTCTCGGGATCGAAGACGAGCGCGACCTCATCGTCAGAGATGAGTTCCCCCTCCTTGTACATCCGGTACACTTCGCCGATACCGACCATCCCTAGCGTGTCCATCTCGGCTGCCCTGAGAGCACCCATGCTCGACGCCCCGACCACCCGGACTCCCTGTTTTACGGCTGCAAGGATCTCGCGGTGGGCGACGGCGGATTCCTGGTGGAAGACTCCGTCGATCAGGCCGATGATCTTTGCCCCTTCCTGTGCCGCCCGGAGGAGGTCGCCCCGCTTGGCCGGCGGCCGGTACTCTGCGGTGAGGATCTTTCCTGCTGCGTTCAGGTCAAGACTTGGCCCGAGAAAGACGATGATCCTGTGCATGCTTCACCCGCTCGCCTTTCCGTTCAGGGTCCATGGCGAACAATTCAAGGCCCGGTACGATCACCCGCACGACCGGAACCCCGATCTCTTCGCGGGTCAGGTCCACGACAATGACCCGGTCGAGTCCCTTCTCTTTCAGCGCCGTAATGACATTCCCGATATCCTTTGCAAAATCATCGGTGTCTGATGACGTGATGGTCTCGTACGCCACGGTTCCGTTGTCCCGGTACCAGTACCCGTTGATCCGTTTTGCCCGTTCATAGCCCATCTTCTTGCGCATCTCGGCAAGGGTGGTATCCTCGCGGGCCCCGTGGATCTGGGTGAGCCGGCTCTGGGCTACCTCGGTGAGCGCCCGCATCACGGCGATCCGTGCGCTCGTGTGCGTGCCTATGCCGATGGTGAGGAGGCTGGGATCTTTTGTGAGCACATCGTCAGCCACCGCGGCAATCGTCGGGATGCCGATATCGCTTGTGATATCCCGGATCGTGACCTCAACCTGGGCATCGGCAAATTTCTTCTGCATCTCCTGGATCGCCGGGTCATCGATTCCAACAATCGCGGGCCCGGTGTTCCGCGTGGTCTCGACAATTGACCAGGCGTCGCGTTCGATGACCTCCGAGAGGGCGTGGAAGATCGCCTCTTCCCGGGTATTTCCCGAGGCAAGGCCGTTCGTGTTCGTCCGGGCCGGTCCCCGGTATCGCGGGGGAAGCGGGTGGAAGACAGCGAAGGCCGGGACCCATATCGTCGTATTGCTGACAATATCGTATCCTTCAATCCACGACGTGAACCGGTCCGTCTCTGCACCTTCCGGCAGGATCAGGTCATGGGGATCGAGCACCGGGCCACGGGCCTGCATCTCATCGTACAGGGCAACCAGGAGGTCACGGTCATGCACCTCGGCCGAGTACCGCTCGATGCCCTCCATGATGGCCGAGATCCGCGACTCCTCGACCGTTGCTCCTTTCCCGTTATAGACCGTGATGGCACCGTTCTCTGCGGTGGGCCGGATGCAGGAGAAGACCGGGATGCCAATTCGGTCAAGGTTCGTGATATCGGCAACCCGCGTGATACCGGCTGCGGGTACTTTTGGCTCGATCCGGGCCAGGGTCTCGTTCAACGGCACGGCTCTCTGGGTCTCGTTGTTGTAGGTCTTTTTGCAGGATCGGATCTGCATGGGGCTCACCGTGATTCAGGATTGAGGAACTCTAATTCAGTTCTGTAACTATAGGGTGTTCGCTGCCGGTGTTTATACATGTCCATGTGATGTGAACGGCGGAGGGTTACCTGCGGTCTCGCGGTCTCACTCCCGAAGGGCTGCAACATTCCTGCAATCAAATAAATCCATAAATAGCACGAGGATCGTACAGGGTATCAGTGAAACATCATGAGATCCCCTGCAGTAATCCCGCTTCTCTGTTTAGTCCTGCTCTGCGCCGCCCTGCTTGTCGCCGGCTGCATGAACTCGAATACCCAGACGGTTCCAACCGCTGTGCCAACTGCCGTTCCTGAAACAATAATCATCCCGGTTACCACCGAACAGATCTCCTGCGGGCTCTCCAACTGTCATGGTCTCGATCTCGCGTGTGTACCCAACCCTCCCGATGTCTGCACCACAGAATACAAACTGGGCGACCGGTGCCGGAAGTATGTTCACTGCGAGAGCAGCGGGGGAAGCTGCACGCTCGTGAAAGATGCCGGGTTCAATACCTGTAAGACCTGCGTGGAGAAGTGCGAGCTGCGGGCCGGTGACAATACCCTCACGGCGATGTCGTGCGAAGAATCGTGCTGAATCGTTTGAACTATCCGGGGGAAAAGTCCCCCGGCCTTTTTTTAGTCGGTCCCTCTAGAACCTAAAACCAGCTCTCGAGCGTCTTCTGCCCGGCCTTTGCCGTGAACCCTTCCAGCGCCCGGTTCACCCGTTCCTCCGAGAAGTCATACCCGTCGCAGAGCATCTTTTTGATGCCCTCGGCATCCGGGTGGCCGGCCGCCACGGAATAATTATCGTTCACCGAGGGATGGAGGAACATCTCCATGACCGGCGCCGGATCAAAATCCGGTATCTTGTCGTGCAGTTTTGATGCGAACTCCCCCTTCTGCACGATCTTCAGGCCGGTCTTGGCCCCCACGCCATCCACGCCCGGATTGAAGTCCGTGCCCGTGAGGATCCCGATCTGGATCAGTTGTTCGCGGGTGAGCTTTAAGCCGGCAAGCGTCTCTGCCAGCACGATCCGCTCCGGGTTCACGGTGACCTGCCGGCCCCGGATCTTCCGCTTGCCCGAGACCGTGAGATTACGGACAAGGGTCGGGGCACCAAAGAGGAGCGTATCGTAATCCTGCGAAACCACGTACCGGGCATCCCCGCGTGCCACCATGTAGGCCGCCTGCGCCTCACCCTCGCCGGCCGCCTGCACCACCGGAATGCCCATCAGCCGGAGCAGTTCCTTTGAGGTACTGGTGATCGTCTCGTCCACCCGGGTTGACGAGCGGGCCTGCTTGTAGGCCTCCTCGTCATCGCCCCGTTCCACCGCCTCCTTCCACTTTACCCCCGCCGTGTCGCGGAGCTTGCGGCGCTCGTCAATCGTCGCCTGTTTGAGCGCGGTCGGTTTCCCGTCAAAGACAAAGACCGGCTTGATCCCCTTCTCCATGAAGTTCGCGATCCGGAAGAGGATGCCCGAGAGATGGGATGTAACCCGGCCGTGCCGGTCCATCAGCGGGGTGCCGTCCGGCTGCCGGATGATCGTGAGGAACTGGTAGAGCGTATTGTTCGCATCGATCGCCGCAATACCGGGTAGCGCCTCCCACGTCACCGGGGTCTTGTAATCCGCGATGATATCCCGCAGTGCGACACCCATCAGCAATCACGCCCGTGGCCGTGGATCATTTGTATGCACGCCGGGAAAATTCCGCAATGAGTTCGTCAAGGTGGCTGATCGCCATATCGTATTTGCTCACCATGCGGGTGGATATCTCCTCAAGGTTGGTGCGCAACATCCGCTCGCGGGTGATCACGCTCTGTTCGAGCCGACGCATCTTGACTTCAAGCGAGAGGAAGAGGCCGCCGATCGAGAGCATCATCAGGGCCGCCGCAATGGCAACGGTCAGGTCCTGCCAGAAGCGGAGGATGAGGACGAGGGTGGATACCACCATAACGATGGTGAGCAGGATGTCAGGTAAATACTCGCGAATCTCCATGCTTTTAGATGATGAGAGCACACTAATTAATCTAACGAAGAGCCGCGTGATCGCGGCGGAGTTTCTATGGATACCAAAAATCTCGCCCCGCTCCTTGCAATGCCCGCCCTCCTCCTTGCGGTGGAGCTGCTGGCCCTCCTCATCTCGCTTCCCGTGCAGGCCTCGGGTGTTGTGGCCTTCGAAGACCCCACGGACATGGCCAACCCGATCTGGTTCATCGGTATCCTGCTCGTCTTCACCGCGCTGCTGCTGGTGCTGATCAAGTACGAGCTGAAGCGGGTGATCGGTGCCATCATCGGGATCTCGATCTTCTTCACGTTTGTGTACATCTTCATGGCGCTGGTGTATGCAGCAATGGGCGAGACCGCTGCGGCTACGCAGGGATGGTGGGAGTCTGTATTGCCTATGGGTGTGGTCAGTTCGGTGACCGCTGAGACCCTCACAGCAACGGTCATCGTGCTGGTCCTTTCCGTACTCGCGACGGCTCTCTTATACAAATACCCGGAATGGTACGTGATTGACAGCCTCGGGATTCTCATCGGCGCCGGTATCGCTTCGATCTTTGGTGTATCGCTCGATGTCTGGCCGGTTGTAATCCTTCTTGCCCTCCTCGCGGTCTACGATGCGATCTCGGTGTACAAGACCAAGCATATGATCACGCTCGCGGAGGGCGTGATCGACCAGAAGACCCCGATCCTCTTTGTGATCCCAAAGCGCCGCGACTACTCGTTCATCAAGGAGGGAATCGGGAAGCTGAGTGACGGGGGCGAGCGGGCGGCGATCATCATCGGCATGGGCGACATGATCATGCCGGCCATCCTCGTTGTCTCCGCCAATGTCTTTGTGACCGGGTGGAAACTTGGAGGCCTTGTCAATCTCCCGGCCATCGGGGCGATCATCGGCTCGCTTGCGGGCATTGCGGTGCTGATGCACTTTGTCATGTCCGGGAAACCGCAGGCCGGCCTGCCACCGCTCTGCGGGGGAACCATTTTAGGATTTTTGGTTGGGTGGGCCGCGATGGCGTGGATGGTGTGAGGGCGCCCGACCGGGTAATGTTCACGGTCAGGGTGCCTATGTAGCGTAAAAGTTTTAGAAACCGCTTAACTTTTCATAACCAGAGTCTGCCTAAAATTTTTCAATCAAGGTCCGGTTGATCCGGATCAACAGATCAATCAGGGTCTGGGGGTGTGCTTGAAAAATTTCAAGCAAGGTCCGGTTGAAAATTTTTACGCAGAGTCTGCTCAAATTTTTTTAATCAAGGTCTGCTTAAAAAATTTCAAGCAGGGTCTGGTTGATCGCACGGATTTTCTTACGACGAATGCACGATCTTCAGGTTCCGGTCTCATGCAGATCCAGTTAACTTTTTAATAGCAAGGTCTGCTCAAAAAAAATTAAGCAAGGTCTGGTTGAAATTTTTCAATCAAGGTCCGGTTGATCCGGATCAGCAGATCAATCAGGGTCCGGGTGTTGTGTAAAAAATTTCAGGCAAGGTCCGGCAAAAAAATTCAGCCACGGGTTGCCGAACTATTTTCTAAAACCCACCAATATTCATCAATTCAGGAATCTGCCGGTTTCGTCCGGGGTTTCCGGGCCTTGCGCACCCGTTTTCGCCGGGGTGGCTCTTCACCAAGCATGGCCCCGGTCTCTGCCTCAGTCTCCGACTCTTCGGACTCCTTTGGAAGGGCAGACCGGATATCCACCGCCCGGCTCCTCGCTTCCGGCACCGGCTTGTGGATAAGGATCTCCGCGAGAACCTCCTCCACACCGGTCCCGTTCGCGGTTGACATCGTGAAACCCTCTTCCGCGGTAACGAGATCCGATTTGTTTGCCACAACAATGACCGGTACGGTCACCATTCCTTTCACTTCCTCAAGCAGGCTTTGCTGCATGGCCATCGGGTAGCCGCAGTGCTCCGAAGGATCGGTGATGAAGAGGATCACGTTTGCCACATTCATCATGGCCGAGAGCGCCTGCTTCTCGATCGCGTTCCGTTCCTCCGCGGGGCGGTCAAGGATGCCGGGCGTGTCAACGAACTGGATCCGCTCGCGTCCCATCTCGCGGTGACCCACAATGATCCCTTTCGTGGTGAACGGGTACGCGGCCACCTGCGGGTCAGCAGAGGAGACCCTGCGGATGAACGACGACTTCCCCACGTTCGGGTAACCGGCAATGACGATGGTGAATGCGTCCTCCACATGGGGGAGCTTGCGCAGGCCGTTTCTCACCTCATTTAAAAAGAGCAGGTCCTTGTTGATCTGGTGGACCATGGAGGCGAGCCGGGCCACCGCCCGCTTCCGGAGGACGAGGGTCTCTTCAGATTTGCGGGACTGGAATGCGATCTGGTTGCCGACCATCTTTGTGTGCTTTGCTGCCCAGCCAACGGCCCCAAGGGACTTCTTGATATTCTCGATACCGAAGAGGATGTCGGCTATCTCGCGGTAGAACGGGGCGATCTTGTCGAACTCGGGGAATCCGCGGATGATGTACACCAGCCGGTCGTGGACTGCGGCCCCCACCGCCCGGACAAACTCCTCGTTCGCCCGCTCCTTGTTGTCCTTCTCCTTCATCTTCTTTGCCGCACGGCGGAAACTCCGGTCAAGGATCTCATCCGCAGTTGGCACCGTTGGCATCTTTTCGAATTCCACAAACTGCCTGCCTATCTATTTATTTATGGAACGTCAAACGGTTTATCGTTATGGACCTGTCCCTGATCCAGAAAGATATCCTCATCACCCTAATTACCCTCTACCACCAGCAGTCGCACTCCATCAAAGGTGAAGAGATTGCCGATATGATCCAGCGCAACGCGGGGACCGTGCGCAACCAGATGCAGGCATTGAAAGCGGTCGGGCTCGTGGATGGTGTGCCCGGGCCCAAAGGCGGCTATATCCCGACTACGCTTGCCTACAATGAACTCAACCTGAGTACCTCAGAAGGTGACTATGATGTCCCGATCAGCCGGAACGGCGTGGTGATCAAAGGGGTGAACGTCCTGGAGATCGATTTTACCACGCTCTGTCACCCGGATGTCTGCCATGCCATGATCAAACTGGTTGGCAGCGCCAAGCTCTTCGAGATCGGCGACCAGATCACCATCGGCCCGACACCGGTGAACAAGCTGCTGATCCGGGGCGAGGTGTTCGGCAAGGATGAGTCCAAGCAGGCGCTCCTCATCGCCACATCGGAGATGATCTCGCTTCCCAAGAAATCGATCCGGCATTATATGTCAAGCCCCTTAAAGAGCCTCAAGAGCACGGATACGATCCGGGAAGCCCTTGGCCTGTTCAACCGCGAACATATTCATGGGGCGCCTATCATCGACCGTGAAAAACTCCTGGGGATCATCACGATGAGCGACATCGTGAAAGCGATCGAGAGAGATCAGCCGATGGAAACACCGGTTGCAAAGCTGATGACCACGAGTGTGGTGGAAGCGTCTTCCGATACCCGGCTGTTCGAAGTGATCCGGCGGTTCAAGGAGCGGGAGATCGGGCGGCTGATCGTTATTGAAGATGGGAAACCGGTGGGGATCATCACCCAGTCGGATATCCTCAGAGTCTTCCCCTCGATGTAAATGCAATATCTTTACATATCCGGCACCAAATGTTAATGGAGGAACTGTTTTTTATGACGGAATTATCTCAGGCAGCAGTTGAGCGGATCATCAAGAAGACCGGTGTGGACCGGGTCAGTGCGGATGCAACCGAAGCACTCAGTGAGCTGATGGAGGAGCATGGTATGTTCCTGGCAAAAGAAGCAAAAAAGATGGCAGAGCATGCCGGCAGGAAGACCCTCCGGGGTACCGACATCAGAATAGCCGCTGAAATGTTCAAATAACGTTCAATGTGTTGCAATCTTAAAAAATCCCGGTTTTTAGCCACTTTTAGAACACTTTAAATATTTATACATCGTCAATTTTTTTATGACTCGTGTATTTGCCCGCAGCCTTTCAAGAAAAAAGATTATGAGCAATGATGGGAAGCTCATTGGAACCCTGAAAAACCTTCGCGTGGATTTTGATTCCGGCCAGATTGTGGAGATGATCATCCACCCGGATCAGGCGTTCGCAACGGATGGATACAATCTTGAAGATGACAAGCTGCTCATCATCCCCTTTGAAGCGGTCAAGGATATCAAGGACTATATTGTTGTGGACCGTTACCTTGCCCGGAAATAAGAAGAATACTTTTTTATCCCTTCCACAAATCCATCGCCGTAGTGTTGCGAAGTAACATACTCCGCAGCCGCTTTGGTATCCGGGTGCGCGTTTGCGACGGCAATGCCGATACCTGCTGCTTCAAGCATCTGGATGTCGTTGACCGAGTCGCCGACTGCACAAAAATCTTCAGGAGCAAGGGCGAGCGCTGTGGCAAGTTCTGTGAGTGTTGTGCCCTTGGTGATGCCCGGTGTCTGGAGATGGATGGCAAAGCCCGTGTCTATGATCTGGACCGGGTACCCTGCGAGAATTTCCCGGACCTCATCGACCGGTACCGTCCGGGCAAATGCCAGGTCCGCGAACCGGTAGGTGGGGCTGTAGAGATCGAGTTCTTGTCCCATTGCCCGGTAATGGGCCTGCAATGTATCCAGTGCCGTGCGGCAGGCTGCCTGATCGCCGGTGATCCGGAGAGGCCCGGTATACCCGGCCCGGAACACACCTCCGTTCTCGGCAATGAACGACCCCTGCGTTCCGATCATCTTGCAGAGTGTCTCCATAAAGCAGGAGGTATTCCCGCTGGCCAGCACCACCATGATACCCTGATCTACGAGTGCCCGGATCGTCTCGATGGCGCCGGTGTGTATCTGCCTGGTGGGATCGGTGATCGTCCCGTCAATATCCGTGATGAGCGCTTTTAGCACGATTTAAATTCTGTTGGCCCGGGATTAAACCTTCACGCTTTTTTTAAAAAAAAGAGGATATGTTCCGGTAAACCCGGAATTATTCAGCACGATTTGAGTCCAGCCTCTTCAACAATGAACGGTGCTTCACCTTCGGGAAGGTTCGGGCTGTCCACGAGTCGCGCAATTCGTTTCCCGCCCTTGCTCTTCCTGAGGTAGAGCCGGAATGTTGCGGTGTGGCCGACAATGTTGCCCCCGATGGGTTTTGTCGGGTCGCCGAAGAATACGGCGGGGTTGGACATGACCTGGTTGGTGACGAGGCCCACGGCGTTGTGCTCGTCGATGAGCTTGAAGAGTTCGTGCATGTGCCGGTTCAGTTTCTGCTGCCGGGCCGCAAGGGTGCCCCGGCCGGCATATTCGGCCCGGAAGTGGGCGGTTAAGGAATCGATGATGAAGAGTTTGACCGGTTTCCCGTTCTCTTTCAGTTCGGTTGCCAGTTCCCGGGAGTTGTCGATGAGGAGCATCTGGTGATCGGAGGTGTGGGCCCGGGCAATGTGGATATTGTCCAGGAACTCCTGCACATCGGGGATGTCATCGAGTCCGAGGCCGTTCACCATCTGCTCGATACGCTCGGGTCGGAAGGTATTTTCCGTATCAATGTAGATGACACTCCCGTTCAGGCCACCCTGCTCTTCAGGAAGCTGGACATTGACCGCCATCTGGTGGACGATCTGACTCTTACCGGACCCGAACTCACCATACATCTCGGTGATGGCCTGGGTCTCCATTCCCCCGCCCAGCAGCGTATCGAGTTCCGGGACACGGAACGAGAGTTTCCGGATGTCCTTTCTTGCTTCGAAGATGTCTTTTCCGGTCTTGAACCCGCCGACATTGGCAGCCTCGCGGGCGGCCTTGATGATCTTCTTTGCCGTTGACTCCGAGATCTCGGAGACTTCCGAGAGTTCAGCCGGTGCGGCTGTTGCAATGCTCTCGACAGAGAGGTAACCGGCTTCCCGGAGTTTATCTGCCGTGGTCGGGCCTACGCCCGGTAAATCTTCAATTTCCAATGGTCCTTCAGCCATTTCTTGTAACACTCCTATGGCACAACAAGATGTTAAAGACTGACATATAAACCCCCGGACTGCGCGGGGTGAAAGTG
>Ga0265296_1000266_pt1 | contig 93367 bp, 85 predicted proteins | sample MunlanPumphouse1_FD_189073 | JGI IMG/M metagenome (GOLD analysis project Ga0265296, IMG submission 189073) | Groundwater microbial communities from a municipal landfill in Southern Ontario, Canada - Pumphouse #1 | ecosystem: Environmental > Aquatic > Deep subsurface > Groundwater | place...
TTCCGTTGGCGGCGCTGGTGGTTCCGGTATAATAATTGTAAAATATGCTGCTTCAAGTTTGGCACAAGAAATAAGTTTGATAAATTCACAAAATTCTTCAGTTGCCGGAGAATATGGAGTAAATACTCTCGGTGCAACTAATGGTGCAACACATCTAAATGGCAATGCACTATATCTTGATATAAATGGAACAACAAAAGGCATACTTGATGCAAATGGTAATCTTGGAATTGGTACAACAACTCCAACTACTGCACTATCAGTAATTGGAACAAGTACAACACAAGAATTAAATATTTCAAATCTTGCAAATTCGCTTTTGGCAGTTGATGCATTAGGAAATGTCATTGCAACATCAACAACAAATTTGTTATCAAATTATGTAACTCATTCTTACGCCTCATCCTCATATTTACTATATTCTTCTTCAACAGAAGTTTTAGGCAAGGCTTATTTTACTCCGGTATTTATAGCTGGATCAGTCATTCAAGATTCATTTACTGCTCCAGATAATACAGCTATAAATGGAAGAACACCAGATGTTACAAATAATGGACATACTTGGTCTGACCCGGATAATGACCTAAAAATATTAAATAATCAGATGGTTAATAATGTGGCGTATGCTAGTGTCAATACTACGATTGATACTACTTTAACGGAATATGATGTATCAGCAGATATAACACTTATTACAGATAATGGCGTTGGTATAATGTTTCGTTCTTCTGCTAATGGAGCTAATGATTTTTTAATTCTTATTGCTAGAACGTCAATATCAATTAGAAAGGATGGAGTTGGTGCTTATAGCAGTGTAGCAACCAATCCATCCATGAGTTATGGAAACACATATAATTTTAGGATTAGGGTCACATCTTCTAATTTTGAGATTTTTCAAGACGGCGTTTCTCTAGGAGTGATAACTACTACTGACAACAACACACAAACTCACGTTGGAGTATATAATGATGCATATGGAACAAATAATAAAATTGATAATTTTAGAGTTTCATACATAACTGGTGTTTATGTCAGACCTCAAATATATTCAGATTCTGTTGGAAATATTTTTGCTAAGAATGCGTCAGGAACAATAAGTAATCTCACTTCTTCTTGGATACCAAACGGCACATCACTTTATTATAATTCTGGAAATGTCGGAATTGGTACAACAACTCCAGGAGCCAAATTGGACATTTATGGCACAACAGGATCAGCAGATATTTTCAGAGTTTCTTCATCATCAGATTCAAGATTTCTCACAGTTACAAGTGGTGGAAGTCTTATTTTAGGTACGACAACTTCGCCTTATCCTTTCCAGGTTTATATCAGCAGTTCTGTTGAAGGACATGTTGCCACTGCTACAGGTGCTTGGGCCAATACTTCTGATGAAAGATTAAAGAAAAATATTACTCCTTTGGAAAGGGATACTTTGGATAAATTAATGCAATTGCGCGCAGTCAGATATGATTCTATAAATGATACTAATACTGCGAGTTCAGGTTTGAAAATAGGTTTAATTGCTCAAGAACTTGAACAAATTTATCCAGAATTTGTTGATACAAACAATATCACCGGCTATAAGTCAGTAGCATATGCGGGCTTAGTGCCAGTTCTTTTGAAAGGTATTCAAGATGTAAAGACTGTTCTTGGAGATATTTCAACTTCAACAGAAGGATCAACATCTCTTGCTGTTCAAATACAATCAGAAAGCGAAAGAAATGCTCTAGACTTTATTGTGGAAAAAATTAATTCTGGAAGCAAGATTCTCACGGACTTTGTTGTTGCTAGAATCACTGCTATTCGCGGATACTTTGATGAAATATTTGCAAAGAAAGTTCATACGGAACAAATTTGTTTGAAGAAATCTGATAATAGCGAAGTTTGTATAAATGGCGATAGTTTGCAAAATATTATTAATCAAACAGGTACTGTATTAAATTCTGCTAATACTGCGCAACCAACAAATAATTCAACAACATCTTCCTCTACAGATGTTCTGATAAATATATCTTCTTCAACTGAACCAATAATCACGTCATCTTCAACAGATTCTACGGCAAGCAGCACAGAGGCAACTGCTACTTCAACGAATACTGAACAATCTACAACTACGCCAGATTTTACAACAGTAGACACTGCTAGTAGTACAGAAGCAACTTCCACAAGTTTATAATTTGTAATAATTATCAAGCTAATTATATTTAAAAATGTTTAAAAACAAAAAAACCATTGCTATAATAATTTTTACAATGGTTTTTATTGTTTCTGCTTTTGCTTCACGTGTTTTTGCTTCTGATTCCAATGGAACTATTGATCCAAGCTACACATATGGGTGGGGAGAAAATCTAGGTTGGATAAATTTTCGTTGCGATGGATGCAATGTGCATGTTACAGACACAGGACTTACCGGCTATGCTTGGAGCAGGCAATATGGCTGGATAAATTTGGCAATTTCTAGTACCACATATGTTACCAATAATTGTTTGGGACAACTTGGCGGATATGGATGGTCATCTAATCTAGGCTGGGTTAATTTTACTGGAGCCTCTATAGATTTTAATGGCAAGTTTACAAATATCTCCGGAGTTTCTGGTACTCAGACAGGAAGAATTCGTTTTAATTGTGATAATTGCGATGTCAGGACAGATTGGCGACAGTGCGCACTGCGACCATCGCCGCCGCAAGTAATAATAAATTCAATTACAAATACTGTCGTACCTACAATTACTGCAAACATTACCATGACCAATGAAGGAACAGTCGGTGCAGAATATCCTTATGAGTGGTGCGTTGTCAGTGATATAAGCAATGAATGCGGAGGAGGAGATGATGTTTTTTATGCTTCGGCATCAAAATTTCTTAATCCAGCAGAAAATTTTATAACCAATCTGAATGCTGTGGTTCCAAGTCCGGGAAATTATTATTTTAAATTGGTTGCTCATTATGGAACGGGCAGATCTGTTGCATCTACTTTATTTACAGCAACTTCAGCTACTTTACCAGGAGGCGGTGGCGGAGGTTTTGGAGGAGTTCTTCCGCCACCTTTAGTTTTAGGTTGCAGCGGTGCAGATTTTAATCACGACGGTTATGTTAACTCAATAGATTTTTCAATCCTATTGTATTATTGGAAGAAAAATCCGCCATATAAAAATCCTTGCGTAGATATGAATAAAGATGGAAAGGTTGATTCTGTGGATTTCTCCATAATGCTTTCTCAATGGGGAAAGAGACCTGCGGCAAAATAATATAATTGTATGATATCAAATATAAAAACAATGAAATATAAAATTTTAATAGCAATTTTTGCAGTATTTTTATTTACAGTCTCTTTAGCAGAAGCCGCTACAAATGTTTATTTTAAAACTGATAATGCAAATATAAATAAAGGCGATACTTTTTCGGTTAATTTGAAAATTTCTTCTGACAAATCCATAAATGTCATAGACGGCACGCTGCTTTATGACAATAAAAAATTATTTGTTAAAGAAGTAAAAACAACTGACTCTTTGTTTTTAATTTGGGCTAAATTGCCAACTTTTGACAACAGTAAAGGAAAAATAAGTTTTACTGGCGGTGTTCCTGAGGGATTTATCGGTAAAGACGGACAAGTTCTAAAAATAACATTTCAAGCTGTAAGCGACGGAACTGCAAAAATTGATTTTCAAGATATTTTTTCTGTTTATTTAAATGATGGCTTAGGTACGGAAATTAATCCTTGGATGGAGCCTGCTAATTTGATTATTGCAACAAAGATGCCAGAAACACCGCTCGGAAAATCATTACAAGTTTTATTAAATAAGGATAAAGAAAATAATCATATTCCAGCAATTATTCTCTTGATAATATTAGTAGTTATAGCGGTGATATTTGTAAAAATTAGATCCAATAAAAAAAGTGCATAATTTAAAATTTAAAAATTTAAATAATATTATTATATGTAAATTTTTATGCATAAGTTTTTTTGCATTATTTATTTTTTTAATTTCAGCGAAAGCAGAAGCAGCCAATTTAATTTTTAGCCCGGCAACCGGTAATTTTTATGAGGGAAATACTTTCAAGGTAAGTGTTTTGGTTGATACGCAGGATGTATCAATAAATAGCATTGAAGCGAACATATCTTTTCCAAAAGAATATTTGGATGTTGTCTCAGTAAGCAAGGTTGGGAGCATTCTTTCAATGTGGATTCAAGAGCCGACAATTTCAAGCACAGACGGTACAATTTATTTTACGGGAGGTCTACCGACCCCAGGTTTTATTGGATCAAGCGGAAAAATAGTTGATATTACTTTTAAAGCGAAGAAGGCAGGTGTAGCAAAGATAAGCTATTCTTCTGGATCGGTGCGAGCAAATGATGGTCTTGGAACGAATGTATTGCAAAGTGTTGGTGAAGGTGAATATACGATAAATAAAACCACAGAGCCAGTTGTTCCACCGACGGAAACTAAACCAACTGCAGCATTATCGCCTGAAATTTCATCACTCACGCATCCTGATTCTGAAAAATGGTACAGCAACAAAAATCCAAAATTTTCGTGGATTTTTCACGATGAATTCAATGCGATAAGGATTTCTTATGACGAAAATCCTGAAGCTGTTCCTACAATTTTTTATTCAACAACAACTTCGGAAAAAGAGTTTGATAATGTAAGAGATGGGATTTACTATCTACATCTTCAGGTAAGAGATCAAAACGGCTGGAGTAAAATTTCTAATTTTAAATTCCAAATAGATACAGAAAGACCGCTTAACTTTGCAATAACGGAAATTGATAAGGGTAATGCTACCAAAACACAAGCAGAGTTTACTTTTAATGCAGTAGATGAGCTGTCAGGCTTGGATCATTTTGAGATCAACATTGATGAGTCAGCACCAGAAATAATTAATGATGTTGAGAATCAATATTACAGAACTGCGGTTCTAGGTTCTGGCAAACATATCATTTTTGTAAAAGCATATGATAAAGCAGGGAATTTTGTTCCTAGTTCTGCTTTGTTTTATATAAATTCATCGGCGGCATCTACATCAATTGATAAAATAATTTCAGATATAACAGCACCAATTAAAAAAATATACGACAGCATAGCGCCTTCAGCAAAAGATTTTTTACAAAAATTAAATAAAGAAATAAATAGCCCTATAGGATCTATGCTTACAAAAGTTATTTCCACAATAGGACTTGCTATTGGAGCATTTATTTCTGCATCAGCTTTTGCATCACCAACATCATTATCAGAACTATGGCTTGTGATAGCAAGATTGTTCGGTTTGTTATTGGGTATTATCGGTCTAAAAAGAAAAACTAGTTCATGGGGAACAATCTACGATTCAATAACTAAAGGACCCCTGGATTTTGTTTATGTATCACTCATAGATCTAGAAACTGGCAGGAAAGTTGTGAATACTATAACAGACATAGACGGAAGATATGGTTTCTTAGTTTTGCCTGGAAGGTATGCAATAGAGATAACAAAAGCAGGATATGCATTTCCATCAATAAAAATGAAAGGAAAAACTTCCGATGAAGTTCACGATGAATTATATTTTGGAGGAGAGATAGTCATAACAAAAGAAGGAGAAATAATAACAGCAAATATTCCAATGGATCCAATGATATTTGATTGGAGCGAATTTGCCAAAAATAAAATTTATATAAATTCCTTTATAAGAAATAAGCATATTATACTCTCGATATCAAAATTATTATTTGCACTAGGTGCAATAACTTCTGTTATGGCTGTGATATTTACTCCAGTGCTTTATAATTTTATTATAATAGGACTTTATGCACTGACTTATTTACTGAGCTACATGGAATTTAAAAAACAAAAACCGGGAATTCTATCGGAAAAAAATACTAATATTCCTTTGTCATATGCCATTGTAAAAATATATAGGGAAGGAGAAGAAACGCCGATTATTAAAAAAGTTGCCGACAAAAATGGAGCCTACTTTACACTGGTTCCTAACGGCAGATATTATATTGTATTGGATAGAAAAAATGATGATGAAAGCTATACCGAAGTATTGCATACTACAGACATAGATGTAAAAAACGGCATTATCAATTTTGATATAAAAGTGTAATTTTATAAAAATCTTTGCAAAAAACATAAAAATCGCTTAATATTCAAGTGGTTTTGGTTTATGCCGTTGTAGCTCAGTTGGTAGAGCACGTCATTGGTAATGACGAGGTCACCAGTTCGATCCTGGTCAACGGCTCAGTTTAACATGTTAAATATGCCACCTTAGCTCAGTTGGTAGAGCACCACTTTCGTAAAGTGGGGGTCCCCGGTTCGATCCTGGGAGGTGGCTCATGATGGACACACAGCAAAAAATTAAAGAATTAGAAATGGAGATGTCATCTTCTAGTTTTTGGGATGATAAAAATCACGCTCAGGCAGTTTTAAAGCAGATAGCTGATTTGAAAAATGAGCTTCTTGGAAAAGATAAATATAATAAAGGAGATGCAATCATGACAATATATTCCGGTGCTGGCGGAGATGATGCAGAAGATTTTTCTAGGATTCTATATGAAATGTATTATAAATTTTTTGCCAAGAAAGGCTGGAGTTATAAAATTTTAGATGAAAGTGAAAATGATCAAGGGGGTTATAGAAATATTACTTTAGAAATTTCCGGAAAAAATGCATATGGTGATTTAAAAGGGGAGGCTGGAGTTCATCGCTTAGTCAGGCTCTCGCCATTTAATGCTAAAAGTTTGAGACAAACATCTTTTTCTATGGTTGAAGTTTCTCCTAAAATAGAAAAAGATTCTGATATTGAAATTAAAGACAATGATTTGCAGTTTGAAATATCAAAAGCCGGCGGTCCTGGAGGTCAAAATGTAAATAAAAGGGAAACAGCTGTAAAAGTGATTCATACTCCTACAGGAATATCTGTTCGTGCAACAAGCGAAAGATCCCAGCCTCAAAACAAAGAAAAAGCATTACAGATTTTAAAAGGCAAGCTCTACGCTTATTATGAAAAAGAAAAAGAAGCTCGCGAAAAAGGCTTATTTATAAGCAAATCTACATCTATAGAATGGGGAAATCAAATCCGTTCTTATGTATTTCATCCATATAAAATGATTAAGGATCATCGTACGGATGTTGAGACAAGTAATATAGATAAAGTTTTGAATGGAGATCTTGATGAATTTATTGAAGCAGAGAAAAAACTTGAATAATTTTCTTTTATTCAAAATATTTTGTGATATAATGTTTCCCGATGATAGTTTTTGATAAAGTAACAAAAATATATCCAGATGGCACTATAGCCTTGGAAGAAGCTAGCTTAACTATTGAGCCGAAGGAGTTTATTTCCATAGTTGGGCATTCAGGAGCAGGAAAAACCACTCTTGTAAAAATGCTTTTATCAGAAGAAAAGCCTACTTCAGGAAAAGTTTTTTATGAATCTTTAGATATAAATAAGCTTAAAAAAGACCAAATTCATCACTTTAGAAGAAAGATAGGCACGGTTTTTCAAGATTTTAAGCTTTTATCAAACAAAACTGTATATGAAAATATAGCTTTTGCTATGGAAATGTCTGGAAGATGCGATGATGAAATATGCGCAGATGTTCCTCATGTGCTTGATTTGGTAGATTTGACCAATAGATCTTACAATTTTCCCCATGAGCTTTCCGGAGGAGAAAAACAAAGAGTTGCTATAGCTCGCGCCATTGTAAATCAGCCGGATATTATTATTGCTGACGAGCCGACAGGAAATCTTGATCCTATAAACACAAATGAAGTTATTCAGATATTAAAAAAGATAAATGATTTGGGAACGACTATTATTCTTACTACGCACAACAAAGGCGTTATTGATTCTCTGGGGAAAAGAGTTATTACCATAGAAAAAGGGAAGATAGTCCGTGACGACAAGACGGGAAGATATGTTTTATAAAAATGATATAATAATTACAAATAAAAAATAATTATGTTTTGGCTAGCAACAAAAAGAATTTTTAAATCAGGACTGCAGAATTTCTTTAGAAATGGTTTTGTATCATTGTCTTCTGTCTTGGTAATGACGATCACGCTTTTTATAGTGACATCAATTATTTTGTTGGGCGGTTTTTTGAATTACAGCTTGGATCAGGTGAAAAATAAAGTTGATGTTAATGTTTATTTTGTTACGAACGCAACAGATACGGATATTTTATCGATTAAAAAGTCATTGGAAGCTTTGCCTGAAGTTTCCTCTGTGGAATACGTTTCAAGCGATCAAGCCCTAATTAATTTTAGAGAAAAACATAAAGGAGATGATCTGATCTTGCAAGCTCTTGATGAACTGGGCAATAATCCTCTCGGAGCAACTTTGAATATTAAAGCAAAAGATCCGTCTCAGTACGCTGGCATAGCAAAATATTTGGACAATATGAGTAGTGGAGTACTATCTCAGGGAGGTTTGAGTATTATAGATAAAGTCAATTATGCACAAAACAAAATTGTTATAGATAAGCTTACTACTATAGTAAATTCAGTGAATATATTAGGTATTTGGCTCGCAGTCATTTTTGTACTCATATCTATAATAGTAACTTACAATACAATCAAGCTTACTATTTTTATGGCGCGCGATGAAATATCCGTCATGCGTTTGGTAGGCGCTTCAAATATGTATGTAAAAGGTCCTTTTGTTATAAGCGGTTTATTGTGTGGAATTATTTCAGCAATAATTATCTTAATTCTCTTTGTCCTAATTACTTTTGCTATAAATCATTACTACGGATATTATTTTATAGGATTTAATCTGTTTAAATATTACGTAATGAACTTTTTGCAAATTTTCGGCATTGTTTTTGGTTCAGGAATCATACTAGGTTCTCTCGCTAGCTATTTAGCAGTACAAAAATATTTGAAGAATTAGTATCTGTTATAAAATACAAAAAGGCGGGATACTTCGCATCCCGCCTTTTAACTTGAAAAAATAGTGTTTTTCAAGTATTCTTGAGTTTATTGCGGGATCGTCTAATGGTAGGACACGCCCCTCTGGAGGGTGGAATCTTGGTTCGAGTCCAAGTCCCGCAGCAGTCATGTGATAGGTTCAAATGACCGAGACACATTGATAACTATTCAGTAATAGCATACCCGCTGAGAGCGGTATCCAGAAAACAAAACACCCCATTTGGGGTGTTTTGTGTTATAAATGTGCTATGGAAGATGATCAACAAAATCCAATAGAAAGAATAGGTTCCCATTTAACCGCTTTACGCTGGCCTGATTTAGTTATTGAAGCTAATCGGATATTTATTAATCGTCCTGAACAGCTTACTATCGTTGAAAAAAACACCGACGGTTATCACATAAGTTTTGTCTGGTACAATAGTCGTGAAAATAAATATGGTATTAGATCGGTTTTGCAAAAAGTTGTTCTTGCTGAAAGTGTTGAACTTTCAGATGTTTTCTATCTCGATAGTCGAGGTTACAAACTCTCTTATGATTCGTATGTAAAAGGCATATTACAGTTAGGATATGGAGGTACAAATTCTAATAAAGTTGATAAGATTGAAATAAATCCAAATATATTAAGACAGTCACAAGGAAATAGAATTCTTAAAATTCCTCTCGTAAAATGGATTGATATAGTTAAAGATGCAAAAGACATTTCTGACACATCCTCAAGTTATGGTTCTTCTGTGGCGAGGTATTTAACTAATAAATTTTCAAAAAAACATATAAATAAAGATACGAAATCCGTAACAACTACCCAAAAAGGAGAATTTGATTTCCTTGTACATAGATTTAATTTGAAAACAAAAAAGAAAAAACGTGATTATGAAAAACACTTAAGTAAAAATGATATTTCTTCACTCCAAGACCTTGTCCTTTCTTTTATTCAAAAAGAGATTTTTGAGCCCGATTTCTTGAGAGAATTAGATGAATACTTTATTCGTGAAAAATTAAAAGGAATAATTGCCCTGGGTCGTGATATTTTGAATCTTAAAAGTACGGATCTTGAAACTACACAGGCAAAAATAATTATCTCTAAAATTGGAGATGGAAAAAAGGTAAAACAATTAGAAACGCTTTGGCAGAAGTTTTTTGAAAAGTATCTTCTTTATCTAATCTTTTCCTATAAAGAAATATACCCAAAGGTTCAACTTGAAGATATAGATACTGATAAGAAGTACCCTGATTTTGTAGGTATTAATCATTACAATGGAGTTGACGTAATTGAAATAAAAACACATCTCACTCCAGCTTTAATTTTTGATAAATCACACAAGAATTTTTCTTTTTCCTCTGACATGAGTAAGGCAATTATTCAGATAATGAATTATTTAGATGCAATAAAACAACAGAAATTTAAAGATCCTAAACAAGGAGAAAAAATTACAGAAACAACTTATGAAGAAAACTTGTACCGACCAAGAGGTATAATCATTATTTCTTCATGGGAAAGAATTTCAAAAAATAATAAGAAAGCAATAGAAATTATAAAGCGTGATTTTACAAAACTAAGAAATAGTTTGCATGATATAGAAATATTAACTTTTGATGAAATTTTAGATATTGCAGATAACTACTGTAATAGAATTACAAAAAATAATAATTAGTTAAAATGGATAAAAAACTAGATAGTTTAATAAGAGAACTTAATTCTTTAATTCGTTCTGAAAAACAAGTTACTTATATTCTTACTGAAATCAGGAAGAAGTTAGAATCAGATAAAATATCGAGCAATAAATATCCAACCTTGTATTTATATTGTTGCTGGGTTTTGCATCCCAAACTTGATAGAAAAAATGCTATAGATTTTATAAAGACGATAGATTTTAATAGTAAAGAAGGAATTGCTAAAATTTCTTTACAAACCTTTAAACAAGAACTTCAAAAATTTCTAGTTGAAAATTATTTGCCATTAAATATTACACAGGACGAATGGTTTCAGTTTCGTAAATATTTTTTATATATAATTGATGGTGTTCCTCTTATAAATAAAAAAGCAGTGGGCTCTGAAATAAAAGAATTCTGTTTGACTGTACCTTTTGGAGAGATAGCAGAAAATAACCGTTTCCTTTATAGAGCTACCTACGGAAACGGTGAAGTTTATGAAATGGGAATTTTACTCGGTGATTATGATAGAATGACAAAAAGAAAAGAGGATAGAGAAATGAGAAAATTTTGGCGTCATTATAATATGAAAATACTTGGTAGAAGAATAGAACGTGCAAAAAAATTAAAAGATATAGAAAGAAAAAAATTTGAGGAAGAAACAGAAAACATTTATCAGATAATGAAAAAAGAAGAAGAAAACGACGAAAAAGAAGCTCAAAATGATATGGCGATTGATCTTATGTTGGGAGGTTCGGGATGGTTATGATCTCTACTTTTTATGCTAGATATACTTTCTTTTCCTTTAGCAATAATTTACTTCTGAGATGTGATAACACTTCTCGTTTTTCCCACACTGATCGCTCTCGCAAGATATATTTTGCATAGTTTCTTATATCAACCTCTTTAAACTTTATCTTTTCTTTACTTACTTTTCCAAGTACAGATTCCTGGAATTTTTTATGTTGTTCTATTTCAGTTTTAATCTTATCTTTCATTCCAATCTCATCTAGCGAAATGGTATCTATAATATTTGCCAGTTGCTCTACTAAGTCTTCTTCACGTATATATCCACAAGGGCAATTTTTGTCTTTAAATTTTGTACATCCATAATACACATATCGATTTACTGATCCATCCTTTAATTTCTTGAATTTTTCATCAGCTGTAATTCCTGATCCGCATAGTCCACAAGTAATCAATTTAGTGAATGCGAACTCTTTTCCTTCAGAACGAACAACGTGGTCACTAGCCATTTTTTCTTGTACTGAATCATATAATTCTTTGGATATTATTGACCCATGTTTGCCTTTGTACCATTTACCACTTTCTTTTGGATATTCAAATTCACCGTAGTAGAAAGTGTTTCTAAGAATTAAATAAATATTACTCAATGTCAGAGGTTTCCCACTTTTTGTTTTAAATCGTATATCATCATGAAGCCATCTAAATATTTTTCTGCCCGACCATCCGTCATATGCAACCTTTTCAAACATTTGCTTTATGATTGTAGCTCTTAGTTCATCTATGACCACTTCACATTTTTTATTTCTATCACTATTACTTAAATATCCAGTAGGAGGGACTGATGGCCAAAGTCCCATTTCAACTCTTGCTCTCAAACCTCGTTTTACATTTACCATTTTATTATCATTCTCAAGTTTTGCTTGTGAACCCAAAATCATTAATAGAAATTTTTCACTTGGATTGTTTGTAAATTTCTGCCCATAGGTTCTAATCTCATGAAGTAGTTTCTGATCCATAAGATCTACAACCGCCCCAAGATCGCCGGCATTCCTTGCCAGGCGATCTGGTGCCCATGTAAGAATACCTCCAAACTTTCCCTGTTTGATTTCAGCTAGCATTTCATTGTAGACAGGTCGTTGTCCAACTTCCTTAGAAGAGTGTGATTCTCTCTTAATTTCGGCTATATATAGCTTTTCTCGCTCTGCTAGAGCTTGCATTTCCTTTACTTGGGATTCTATTGAAAGTGCCTGTTTATCCTCTTGTTCGGTTGATTTACGAGCATACAAGCAATATTTGATCTGTTCTTTTTCCATACCCAATGAATGACGCAAGGCTCTTGATGAGTCTAGAGCGTCTTAAGTTGGTAAGAAGTTGGTAAAAAATACTCCAAAATTCCATTAAAAAATGTTATAGTTTAGCTATATATGTATTTAATTATAAAATAATATGAGTATCTTTCCAAAAAAATTTGAAGATATGTCGGAAGAAGAATTAAAACTTAATACAAGTGGAAATGATTCACGTTTCGTATCTCTTGCTCAGAATGAATTAATAAAAAGAACTATAAATAAATTACAGGAAATTATACAAGAATTTAATAAGCAATCATCAAAACAAACTGAAAAAATGATACGACTAACTTGGGGCATAGTCGGATTGACCATTATAATGGTTATTGGACTGATAATACAAATTGTTTTATCTGTATGAAAAATAATGTTAAAAAATTAAAAGCTATCGATTTTTTCTGCTCGGGTGGTGGAATGAGTTTTGGCATGCAACAAGCCGGAATTGATGTTATAGCTGGAATTGACTTTGATCCAGATTGCAAACAAACCTACGAGGCTAATATAAGGGGGGCTAAATATATTTTAACGGACGTTTCTAAATTAAAAGAAGAAAATCTTTCAAGAGAAATAAAAATTAAAAAAAACGATGATAATTTAATTATGATTGGATGTAGCCCCTGTCAGTATTGGACAATTATTCGGACAAGTAAAAACAAGTCTGAACAATCGAAAGATTTATTACATGAATTCCATCGTTTTGTAAAATATTATAATCCAGGATATGTGGTTGTAGAAAATGTACCTGGTATTCTCAATAAACAGAAAGAGAGTGGTCTGAATAGATTTATAGATGATTTAAAAAAAAGAGGATATAAAGTACATTATGAAGTTGTTCATCTTAATCAATATGGCGTACCAGAGACAAGAAAAAGATTTTCTTTGATTGCTAATCGCGTCACTGATAATGAAATTTTTCCAAAACCCGATAATTCAAATCCAACAGTTGCAGATTTTATTGGAATAAAGAACGGATTTTCCAAAATTCCAGCCGGTCACAATGATATAACAAGTTTTATGCATACAACGGCGGGGCTTACTGATGTAAACATAAAGAGACTGAAACTTACTCCTAAAGACGGTGGTTCACGAAAATCATGGGCTGATACTAATCTACAACTCGAGGCATACAAGAAAAAAGATCAAAATATATCTTTTAATGATACCTATGGAAGGATGTCTTGGAATAAACCCGCTCCAACAATTACAACAAAATTTTTCAGTATCTCTAATGGTCGTTTTGCACACCCTGATGAAGATCGACCAATTTCATTAAGAGAAGGAGCGACTCTTCAAACTTTTCCTAAAAACTATAGGTTTATTGGTACCAGCGTTTCCGCCATTGCTCGTATGATAGGAAATGCTGTACCACCACTTTATGCGAAAAAACTTGGATTAACTATAATTAAAAACCATGAGTCAAAATAATCAAAAAAAACGTGGACTAACAATGACTTTCGATCCATTGGTAATAGATGATTTAGGTGCAAAATTGTATTCGACTTTACCACCCATAATTTCTGAGTTAATCGCTAATGGATACGATGCTTGTGCTAAAAAAGTCTGGATAGAATTAGCTGGTACTGGAGAAAATAAAATGATTACTGTTACGGACAATGGAATAGGTATGAGTTTTGATGAGATTAATGAGAAATATCTAAGGATAGGTCGTAAAAAAAGGGAAAGTGAAGATTTAAAGGAATTAAAATGTAATAGATTACCGATTGGGAAAAAAGGTTTGGGAAAACTTGCTTTTTTCGGCGTTGCACAAAAAGCAATCATTGAAACTATAAAAGATGGGGAAAAGACTATTTTTGAAATGGACTGGGTAAAAATACAGGCAATTTCAGACAAGAAAGAATATGAGCCGGTTTTTACAGTAGAAAAGACTTCAGAAAAGAACGGAACAAAAATAATTTTAACCCATATAGATAGGAAATCTAATTTTGATACTGAAAAATTAAAAAAAAGTATTTCTAATTATTTTATTTTTGATAGTGATTTTAAAGTTTTTATTAAGGATGACAGTAAAAAGGATTTTGAAGAAATTGATAATGAATTAAGATATAAACAAAAAGGCAGAGGAGAAGACTTTTCCTGGTTATTTCCAGATGTGGCAAACAAGTTAGGTCTTAAAGAAAAATTTCCATTTATTGATCAAATAAAAGGTAAAATTATTTTATTTGATAAACCCGTTAATGATAATTTAAGAGGTGTCACTTTATTTTCAAGGAAAAAACTAGTTAGTACACCCGAGTCTTTTCCAGTGCAGGGTTCAAGCTATTTTTTTCAGTATCTAACAGGTTGGTTAGAGATTGATTTTATTGATGATTTAAAACCAGATGTTATTGCAACAAATAGAAGTAGTCTGAATTGGAACGATGAAAATCTTGAATCTTTAGGGGAATTTCTTGAAGAAATAATTAGCTACATTCATAAAGAATGGAGATTGTTGATTAAAAAAAGAACCACAGAAAAAATAAAACAAAAATATTATATAGACACTACGGAATGGAGAGAAACAAATAAAAACAACCCTACAATTATTAAGAATATAGATAAAGTAGTACAGATCCTCGATGATCCAGAAAGGATTGAAGAAGATGAGGCAGTTGATATTTTAGGTATTGTACATAGTCTTGCTCCAGAAAATGCTGATTTTGTCCTTTGGTCTGGTTTACATGAAAAAATTAGAGATAATAAAATTATAAGAAAAGAGTTTTTCAGAGAAGATTATTTACAAGCTGCTAAGGAGGCTGTGCAAATTTATAATGATGAAGTTAAAAATGTGTCTGGTGAGATTATAAATGACAGAGCATTAATGGAATTTGTTTTTGGAAAAGATAAAGTAAGAAAGATATGGATTACAGATAAAAATGATGAAACAGATGAAAATATCGATGAGGGTCATAAGTGGTTATCAGTTGGAGTAATGGTTGGTTTCAAAAATCCAGCCGTTAGTCATACTAGCAGAACTCAAGCTGATATAATTAAGTATTTTTCAGACAGGAATTGTTTAGATATCTTAAGTATAATTTCTTATTTGTTTGATAGATTAGAAAAACGAAAAAAGCCTTAGAAAAAATTGTAATATCAAAAACTACTCATAACCCTGAGTAGTTTTTGATATCATGACAGCTAATAATTATTTATCCTCCCAATTTTCTTCAAAAGATTTTAACCTTTTGTCCAATTCTACATTCCTTTCTGCTTCTTCTAATCCTTCTTTTATCTGTTCTTGCATTTCTTCCGTTGTAAATTTAGGAGCACTTTTCATAGCAATCATCTTTGACATTTCTTGTGTTGCAATACTTTCTTCCTCAACACTAAGCCGATCGGTAACTATTTCATATTCATGAATAACTCTATTTACAGCGGCATATGTCGGATGATTGTGTTTCAACCAAAAGATAATAGCTGTTAGGTTATCATTTTTGACTAATCCTAAAAGTTTAGATTCGGCTAAATCATTAATGAAGAATTTTCCAGCTTCAAGGGAACGATCAGCAACTCGAGCAAATATTTTATCTCCCGCACGCCACTTGTAGTAAGTTGAACGTCCAACACCTGTACGTTCACAAGCCAATTGTACAATCGGTGTTTTGCGTAGTTGCGATACTATCGCTTTTTTCTGTTTTTCTGTCTCAATGGCTAACGCATCCAATCTTTTCTTTTCCTTAGGTGGTAAATTGTCTTTCAACTCAGGAATCGACACTGGTTGATATAGTACATTCGATATCTTTCTGGGCGACATAATTTCTCCTTCTGATTGCTCAGCAAAATTCTTTATCCTCTTTCTTTCTTCACGGGATATTTTTTCTTTGGACATGGTATTTGCTAGTTAATCTTCTTCGCAATTTTACCGGTATGTTTTTCCCAGCGTTTAATTATTATCTCAGTATAAACTGGAGACTTTTCCATAATGCGACATTTTCTACCAAGTTTTAAACAAGCTATCAATGTAGATCCGCTACCACCAAATGGTTCAAGAACCAAGTCATCACGTTTAGTAAGAACTTTTATATATGGAATAAGAAGCTCTAGAGGTTTTGTTCCAAAAATAATATCTTGACCAGAAGATTTTTTATCGGCGGCGATATGTTCTATAAAGTCAGTAGGACAGTATTTCTTACCCTTACCATAACTTTCCCATGTTGGGCTTCCAGTGGTGGCAAATAATGCATTCTCATATTCGTTTTGGAACAATGGTTCTGTTTCAGGATCTAGATTGAGTTCAATCTCACCATCTGTACCTATAAGAGCAATATCTGCCTTATTGAAGAATTTATACTTAGCAGAAAAACCTTGCATACGATTTGGAACATGCCATGTAATTGTATTTCTATACTTCCAATACTTCTCAAGTGCATTCCAGATAGTTCTTAAATTCTTCGGATTTTCAAAAATCATAATTGAGAAGTCATGTTTTTGGACTTTTGAAATATTTTCCATCCACAAATCAGTAAAATTATCAGGTAATGATTCTGTTTCAAGATACCTTCTATTTTTCTTTGCACCAAATCCAACAGTTACTCCATCTTTTTGTTTAGTTTTACCTTTTAAGTAATCAAGAATATATGGTGGATCAGTCATTACCATATCTGCTTTTACTCCTTCCATTAGTTTAAGCATGTCTGACTCGATGGTTGAATCGCCGCAAGATAAACGTGACCCATCAATTTCATAGATATCTCCTTTCTTAACTTTAATTTCATCAATGTTCATCTTTTCGAGTTCATGTTTCAAATCAAACTGTTCAGGAGTCGGATCAATCTCAAATATTGAATCAAGTTCTTCAGTTGTAAAACCAACATCGACTAAAAATTCTTCTCCAAAATCTTTGAGTAAGTTAAGATCAAATTCTCCTAAATTTTTATTTAAACGAATATTTAATTCCTTTTCTTTTTCGATATCAGGGATATTTACATAAACTACAGGAATTTCTTTGTAATCAAGATCTTTTGCTACTTTCAATCTAAAATGACCGCCTATAACGATATTCTCACGTCCTGGGGCTAAATTGCATATAACTGGATCTACTAAACCAAAACGAGTAATACTTTCTCGGAGTGCGTTAGTTTGAAATTCGTTCCATCTGCGAGGGTTATATGTGGAGGGCTTTACATCACCAATTGGGACGTAAACTATTTTTAAATTATTCATATTATTTGAATTAAAACTATTAATTCAGTTTAGTTTTCCGTTTAGTTCCAATTAAGTGAGTATAAATAAAAAAGCCCTAAAATAATAAGTGAAGATCCTGGATCGACCAATCTTACTTATAACAATTTAGGGGCAATTAATTTATCAGTTAAGTTTTATACGTCCATATTATGAGGAAAAATTTATTAAGTCAAATTGTTTTTTCTCTTTTTTGCAAGTATTGTAAATTGATAATAATTTATTTTTGTTAATCCTTTGGTTACGCTTATCTCTTACAAAACTACTGTAAATTGATGACTAAAAAGTTATCCACAGTAGACAACTCAGCTACACAAATTTTTAAATCTAAGTTAGTATGGCATGACCTTTTAAAAAGAGGTATAATTCATAAACAACTGAATAAAAGACGACCTAACCCTCGCAAGAGATATGGTTGCAAACCCCGCTAGAGAATAAAGAACTCCTCGTCAGAGTCACTCTAGCGGGTCATATCTGGAAACGGGTATGGGTAGGGCCGAAAGGTTCTATCGCAATGGCGGGGAGCTCTTTGTTCACGAAGACTCTTCACATTGCTAAACCCGCTAGAGTGCAATGCAGACAAATAGTTCTTCTCAAGAGAGTTTTCTTGAGTTTCTACAACCATATAAAGTTGATGGCGAAGTATTTTCGCTTTCTTCGGGTAAACAAATTTTAATACAAAAATATTTTTTACAATTTACGCCATGGAGTGGTGAGAAATTGTCATTTGATTTTGGAAGAAAACCAGTCCTTGATTTTGACGGTGATGCTTGTTTTGCAGAACTTGCGATACTCAAACTCTTTTTAAAAAATGGATGGAACGGTGCATGGATTGAGACATATGGTGGTACTCATTATTTAAATTCTATGCCACAAAGCTGGTCTTTAAAATCAAAACATATTTCTATTCCTGTTGAAATAGGAAATTTATTGAAACTAATATGGAAAACAGGGAAAACAACAGCGTGTTTTGATGTAGTTGTTTGGCAAGGCAATAAGGTATTCTTTTGTGAAGCTAAGCGACTAAAAAAAGATCGCCTCACTGAGGCTCAGAAGAAGTTCATTCGAGGTGCTTTGGTTTGTGGAATCCCAGCAACTTCCTTCATTATAGTCGAATGGGATTTTAAATGAGTTATGGAAATAAACACTCTTATCATTAGTTATTTTCCCCAACCGTCAGTTTTGTTGAGTAGTACTCGATTCTCATCAATATCAAACTTTTTAGTTTTGTATAGGCGATGGAACTTGGACATAGAAACCGTCTACGAAAGTTAGTGATAGTTATTTAATGAAAGTTTGTTATAATTTACGACAAGAGAAAAAGTTGCAAGTTTTTATTATTTTATCAACTAATATTTAAACAATATGTCTCAAAACAATAGCACGTTACATTTTAATTTTTTGTTAAAGAAGAAATTAAAAATATTTAGTGCCATTGTTCTCCTTGTTCAGATTATATCTCCTCTTTATCCTATTATTGCTTATGCTGCACCAGTAACTTCAAATCAAGTTGGTTCAAATTCTGCCCTTGATCCAGTTGGTAACAAAGCAACACGTCTTCAAACACAAGGATCTTCGGGGGTAGATCAATCTTCAGGTGCTTTTACATATAGTTATCCTTTAACCATACCAGAGGGTAGAGGTGGAATGTCTCCCAAATTAACTATTTCATATAATTCTCAAAATAATGATTCCGAATGGTTTGGCTATGGTTGGACTATGAGTATTCCATATATTGATAGGACGGCCAAGACAGGATCAGATAAATTATATTCAGACCCAGTTTTTGTTTCTTCACTTCATGGAGAGCTTATTTCTAACGACGGATATTCATATGAGCAAAAAATAGATGATGGCTCGTACACGAAATATTCTTTTAATGGGAGTTCTTGGCAAATGAAAGATCGTGACGGCACAGTATATTATTTTGGAAACACATCTTCTAGTATCATAAATGATGCTTCATCTACGACAAAGATAGGTCGTTGGTATCTAACGGAAGTAAGAGATAAGTTTGGTAATGGTATCATTTACTCCTATACAAAAGATTCTGGCACTGTGTATCCAAGTACTATTTCCTATACGGAGCATGCACTCGCTCATCCGCTTAATTTAATAACTTTTTATCTTGAAGATAAAAATGACAAAACTATAAGTTATAAATACGGATTCAAGATAGTTGATACTAAAAGAGTTGCAGATTTTAAAGTTGCTACTAATGGTAAGGACAACTCATATTTTTCATTTAATTACACCACAGGGTCAAATGGAGTCAGATCATTACTCCAATCTGTCGAAGAAAAACATTTGAGCACTAATAGTGATTGGACAACACTTCCAAAGACAAACTTTGAATATGAAAAATCAGATATTAATTTTTCTGGAACTATTTCAAGAAGTGCAGGTCCATATGGAAGTAATGTTGTTATAGATACTAATGGTGATGGCATTCTGGACCTTTATAATCCAGGGGATGGATATTTTCCAATAGATATAAATGGGGATTACAAAAAAGACCTTGTTCAAAGTGATTTTTCATATGATACATATTCTGGAACTGGATTAATAAATTTTTTATACAATATGGGTAGTAGTACTTTCAGAAATAGAAATTTAACAAATATATATGTGACCCCATCAAATATGATGTCTTTGCCAAGCGGATTATCTGCTCCATCTATAAGAGCAAAACCTCTTGCCCAATGGTGGTGGGCACCAACATCTGCAATTGTCGATATTAATGGAGACGGTTTCGACGACATTGTCTATAATGATGGCAGTAATAATGTTGGTATTAATACAACCAATAATACTTTTGATTATAGTCATACGAGTAACTTAGCTTTTAATGTAACCAATGACCAAGTAGCTGATATTAATGGTGATGGTTTAGTGGATAAAATTTCCAAAACATATACTTCAACATCAACTATCTATAATGTTTATTTGAATAACGGTACTGGATATGAAGCAAGTTCAAGTTTTTCGTATGATGCTAAAATAGCACAGTCTAATTTTGATATAGGTGTTCGTTTTACTGATGTAAACAACGATGGACTTATTGATGTAGTACGTTCATATACATCAGCTTCTACTGGTGGTTCTTGTCCGGTTAATCAGACTAAAAATGAAATTTTACTAAATACTGGTGTAGGTTTTGCAAGTACTAGCGTTTCCTTGCCTGGATATTTAGTTGAATATCCAAATTGTGGAGCTGGTAATTTTACAAAAGAATATGACATGAATGGTGATTTAACAACTGACTATGATGGTGCCACCAACAATACTGCAAAGCAAGATGTTTTGAAAAGGGTAACAAGTTCACTCGGTGCCGTGTCTGATGCATCTTATACATGGTCAACTAAGACTGGACTCAATCCAACTCTTCCAGTTCCAATATATATTATAGCTACGACTACAGACAGACTATCTTTATCTGACACAAAACCTCACACGGTCGGATACAATTTTTATGATGGTCAAATGTATTTTGATGCTAATTCACCCCGAGATCACAGGTTTGCTGGATTTGGTCATGTGGATGTTATAGATGGAAATAAAAAAACAACAACATATTATCATCAAGGTAATAGTGATGATTATACAACTGGAGAAAAAGGGGATTCATTTTATAATATTGGACGTTCATACAGAGTTGATACTTTTGATCTTTCAAACGGAACTTCTACTCTTGTAAATAAATCTCTTTCTTTGTATAAGACTTATGCGTATGCCTCATCATCTTTTACTTATCTTGATTCTCAAATTTCAAATTCATATAACTCTGATGGAACTTATTTATCCTCTGGAAATAATTATGTATATGATGAAACAAAACGCTTAATTAAGACAGCTTATGATTATGGCGATATAGAACCATTTATTTCATTTGCATCGTCAACAATTACAGATAAGGGTATAGATATAATTACAACTCAGTATCAGTATTCAAATACGAGGCCACAGAGATTAGTTAAACAAACATCAACTGATTATACTGGCAATACAATATCAAATGTCAGTTATTACTATGATAATTTACCCTTTGGTTTAGTTGATAAAGGTGCAGTTACCAGTGTGTTTAATACTGTCTATAATAATGACGGTACGGTTAATTCCACAAGTACAAATCAAACCGTTTATGATCCAACTGGTAATGTTACTCAAACAATAGATAATTTAAATCATGTAACTACTATTATTTATGACAATAGTTACTTTTTTCCAATTCAGAAAATTAATGCTTTAAATGATTCAACTTATTTTACTTATGATCCATATACTCTGAATTTATTATCTACACGTGGTCCAGATAATATAACTTATGTAAAAGAAACAGATGGTCTAGGTAATACTACAAGATCCTATACAATTGGTAGTTCTAGTGGAATTTCGGATGATATTAAAACGGCGTATATTTATATTGGAGGTATTTATATTTATAACAGAAAAATAGGTGATTCAGGTACAGAAGCAAGATCATTCCAGGTGTATGATAGTTATGGACGTCTAACTCAATCAAAGTTTGAAACAAGTGAAGATGTCTTTTATTCACAAGATACTACATATGATGCAAACAGCAATATAATTTCAGCTTCACTTCCGTATGTTGCAAGCGGTTACGGTTTTACTTTAGACACTCCGTCTAATGGAAGCACAGTTTATACATATGATGGATTGGGAAGGATTATAACAAAATCTTCTTTTGGAAATACAATATCATATCAATATGGAGCAAGAAATTTAGCTGTATATGACAATGATTCAACTCAGCATAAAAAATCATATTCATATGATGCACGCGGAAATATTTCACAAGTTAAGGAATACAATGGTGTTGATACATATATAACAAATTATAATTACACTCCAAGTAACAAGCTTTCTCGCATTACAGATGCAAATAATAATATTCGTAATTTTTCGTATCTTTCAAACGGATCGTTAACTTATCAGGAAGATTCACATGCACCGACAGATGCTACATTTACAACTTATTCTTACTCATATGATTCTATTGGTAATTTAAATACAAAAATAGGTTCACTTGGCACAACCACTTATGCATACGATTCTCTAAACAGACCAACTTCAAGAGTAGTTTCAGATTTAAATGCTGGATCAAGTACTGTGACAGTTTCTTACACGGGGTGTAGTAATAATTACAATTCTCCATGTACAATTAACCGTTCTACTTCTTCAACTACATTAAGTTATGGTTCCTCTGGTAAATTAAATAGTGAAGCTCTTTCCATGGACGGGAAAACTTTTACTCGTTCGTATTTATATGATGGATTTGGTAATCCAACTACAATTACAAACCCAGATAATAGTAAATCAGTATACACGTATACTCTTGATGGGAAACAGGCATCTCTTTCATATGTTACACCAGGTAACGTTACAAAAAATATTGTAAGCAACGCATCCTTTAATTCTTTAGGTGCACTTTCGTCACTTACGTTTGGAAATGGGGTGCACATGTGTAATACCTACACTAGCCAATCTTCTGATGGAACAATATCTCCCAAACTTTCTAAATCCGCTTATGTTTTAAATGCAAACGATTGCTCATCTGGAAATACAAATCAAATAGAATTATATAAAGACGAATTTACCTATAAAGATAATATAACCCCAAGTTCCATACTTTCAACATACAAAGATATTGTTGGAACAACACAGACAAAGAATGATAGTTTTACTTATGATAATCTTGCTCGTCTAACTCAGGTATCTACCTCATATGATGGTGGCAGTTCATCTTCTGACACTCTCACTTATGATCCGATAGGAAACATTACCAAAGAAAACGACGTTTTGTATAATTACAGTAAAGATGGAACTCAAAATGTAAATGCTGTCACTTCAATAGGTGGAACTCATATTACATATGATGCACAAGGAAACAGGATTCAATCTGGCGACAACTCATTTTCTTGGAATCCTCTCAATCAAATGGTTTCAGCAACTACCACAAATGGTACGGAATCATATACATATGATGAAAATGGAGAAAGAATTAAAAAAGTTGTAAAAGCAAGTTCTATAATTAACCAAAAAGTTGTTCCAACTACTGCAACGGCAACTATTAGTAGTTTTACACAAGGTGATATATTTAGTTACACGCCTTCTGGTTCATCTGTCTACATTGCAACATCAACATATAATACACTTAACGCCCTTTCATTACTTGATAAACCGACTCTCTACACTCTCGTGAGTGATTATTACACATCGCCTTTTACAAGTAAGTTTTGTGCAACGGCAACCTCATCTTCTAATCGTCAAAATTGTATTTTATCAACAACGAATCAATTAATTGCAAATAATATAAACGGAAGAAGTACAACCACAACTGCCACTAATGGTCTTGTTACTGATATTATAAAAATATCAACAGGGGAGTATCTCATTCCTTCTTCGTATTCTGGACTAGCGACAAGTAGTATTGCAACAAGTGATCCAGCCGAATTTTCTGTAGATAGTGGAACGATAAGTTCATACAATACTTTTGTTTCTACTGGAATTGTTGTGCCTATGGCTCAATACAGTAATCTTCCTTATGTTTCGAGTAGTACTTATAGTTCATTAGTTTCTGTCGGTTTGACAGATACAAGTAAAGTTAAAGCTCTGCTTACACTTACTGGATGTACTTCATTTTCTTCATCATGTACAACTGCTGAAAAAGTAGTTTTTGAAAAATATTATAAAGATAATAATTACATTTTGTCAGACAAAGCATTGCAGGAAATGTGGTATGTATTTTCTGCCCAAGCCCGTCTACCTGGAAATTCTGGAGAATTTACTTCAACATCTACTACTCTCGGTGATATAACCGTCCCTTCTATTACTGGTATTACAACAAGCTCTGCGACGTCAACGTATTATTCTGGTTTGTATTTTACGAATGAATATAATAGTCAGATTGCGAATGAACCACGACTTCAGTTCTTCAACACCATTCCTTATTTTGTAACTCAATCAGCTTTTTCTGAATTGCAACAGGCTGGAATTAGTCAGACAACAGTCGAAAATTACGAATCTCTAGTCACAGATTTGCTGAATATAAAAACTGCATCATCTACAGAGTATATGACGGCGATTAATGAATTTATAAAAAATGATAAAAAAGTTAACATTTCTCCAAACACATTAAAAGAACTTTACTTAGTTATTCTTGGTGCTGCTACAATTCCAAATAATATAAATGATTACACCAACAGTTCAGTATTTGATCTAACTTCTTATTTGTCGGTACAAAGTTTATATAATAATTATTATAATTCTAGCCTTGTTGCATCGGTAAGTAGTGGATGTATTGGTGGATATGTAAGCCCGTCTGTATATGGAAAATGCGTGATACAAACGTCAACATTTACATTACCAGTCGCTTCATCATCACAAGTACAATATCTTCTTTATGTTGATGCTCCAAATCCAACAGAACCTTCTCTTGGTGTTGGGGAATCAAATTATCCAAGAGGTACATATAGTAGCGGAGGTACAATGCCATCAAGATCTTCTTCTTTTTCTACAGTAATAAGTACAGATAAATTTACTGAATCAATAGATGCTACGCCTACAATAATAAAAGAAAAAGCCAGCTCAACTGATCCAGTTGTTATTCTTCTTGAAAGTAATAATAATTACTCTGGGCCACAGTATGCATATCAATCACAAAATGTATTTCTCAAAGCGTATGTTGATACTCCACGCCTTACTATAGCCTCCACTACACTGATGACATCAATAGCTCCAGACTTAGTAATTACGACACAGGCAACAACATCAATGTCTACTTCTAGTCTTGTATCATATTACAAACTCGACGAAACCTCAGGCAACGCTTCCGATTCTTTTGGAACCAATACTCTTACAAATTCAAACGCAACTTATGCTTCATCTAAAATAAATAATGGTGCTGTTTTCAACGGTTCATCTGTTCTAACAGGAAGTCCTGTTTTGTCTTCAGGAACTACAGCATTGACTCTTTCAGCATGGGTTTATCTTAACAATGTTAGTGGAGTAAAGATGCTGGTGCAACAAGGAAATGATGCGCAAAATGGTCAAGTTGAAATACTTGCAGTAAATAATTATTTTCAAATTGAAACCAGAAATAATTCTGGAACGGTATATTATTATGTCGGTCCATCAAATCTATCAGCATCTACCTGGTATTATGTTACTGCTGTTTGGACCGGAAGCTATCTCCAATTATATGTAAATGGTTCATATGTAGGACAATCAGCAACAACTGGAACATTCGGAAATAATTTAGCTTTTACTTTAGGAAAAAACAATGATGTTTCTCCATATCAATATTTCCACAATGGAAAGATTGATGAAGTTGGTATCTGGTCAAGAGCTCTTTCCTCAGCAGAAATTTCTCAATTATATAATAGCGGTTCAGGACTAGCATATTCATATACAGGATCAACGATAAATCTTGCCACTTCTACCTACACAGCAGGAATACAAAATTCAATATCATCATATTTTGGAGAAAATTATGATAGTTCAAATGACATTCTAGCAACAAGCACTGCAAGTTCATCACTTCCAACTTTTATTTCTCAAGAATCATACTATGAATTTGCTTCTACAACTCTTCGCGACGCTTATGATATATCACAGGTTTTCTTGTCTACATCAACTCCGCAGTGTGCGGCCGATGCCTCCACTACTGCATGTGATAAACAAGCAAGAAAAACTTTATTTAAACAAATAATAGGAAATCTTTCTGGTTTTATTCCAAGCGACGCTGCAACCGAAGAATTTTGGATGGTAAATAATGGACTGCTTACTCTTCCGTCTGCAACATCCAGCATATCTTCATTGTACGGATCATCCCATACAATTTTAATTAATGGTGCAACAACGACAGTAAATGTTCTATTAAGATCACAACTTCCACAATCTCTATCTACATCAACAACCACAACAACAATTAATTTAAGTCTTGTTCCGTCTGGATTATTAAGTGATTTACAGTTCAACACACTTTACTCCACATCAACTTTTGCCCTAGCAACTTCTACAAAAATAGTAAGTGAAGATACTTATAATGAATTATTAAATACTCCAATTCGTCTAAGTTCGGATGTTAATACCGTATTTAGCTATGCATTACCATTTGCTACAAGTTCATGTAGCGGACAATCAGCAACAAGTTCTTGTGTTATTAGTGCTCAGAAAACAAAAGTGAAGGATACAATAAGTACTTTATCTGGTTTTGTAATGTCAGATTCAGCTCTTGAAGAATTATACAGAGTGTATATTAATGATATCTCCATTGTACCTATGTCCACCACAGATGCTGTTTCGACATCTACTTCTCAAACTATCATCTTGCCATTAAGTACACAGGAATCATTTATTACTTTCAGCACAACAACAGTTGGTACAACAACTGCACTTACATCAAACAGCGGAGGTTGCTCGTTTGGCACAAGCGGTGCTACAACATCGCTTTGCTATATTAATCTTCCTTATATTAATTCACCTCTAACAAACCTTATATTAAGTTATGATGTTTCCACATCATCAATTGCAACAAGTACCGTTAATAGCTACTTGAGTTATATAACCCAAACGAATGCATCTACAACAGAAGCAACATCTACTCCAACCTTTGTTACAACCGTATCAACAAGTACTGTTAATGGTCAAAAAACATCAAGTACTAAATTTACTTTTGATTTAACAGATTTGTATAAAACTTATCTTGATTCCGCATCTCCAAGTTTAATTCTTAATCCGGATGCGAATGGAACTTCAACATCGATTTATACAATTTCCAATCCAACTTTATCAATCACAAGAAATGTACTTGTGCCAAAAATTAGTTATCGAAAATATAGCTCTACTACTAGCACTACGACATATTCACAAATTGTTGCGACAACAAGTCTTGCTGCATATTACAAACTCGACGAAACCTCAGGCAACGCTTCCGATTCCTTTGGAACCAACACTTTTACAAATTCAAACGTAACTTATGCTTCATCTAAAATAAATAATGGTGCTGTTTTTGCAAGCAACTCTAACCTTTCCGATACAGCGTCTGGAACCCTTCTTATCGGAGCAAATTCAGATATAACATTTAATGTCTGGGTAAAAACTACACAATCAACAGGAAATAATTTCTTATTGATAAACACTGCAAATAGTGGTTCTTATAGTTTTTCTTTAGCTGCTGCTGGAATAAGCGGTAACTTCCAGGTAGATGCTCACACAAGTTCAAATGATTATTATTCTCGTTCTGTAAATATCGGTGTCAATAACGGTAATTGGCATATGATTTCTGGAGTTATACAGCCAGGTAGCGGAGTAACTCTATATTTTGATGGTGTAGCTTTAGCGTCAAATCAATATACTGTTCACCAGACAACAAGTTTTTCAACTTCAGCAGTTTCAGGCGCAGTCAATCTTGGAAATACAGGTTTTGTTGGAAATTTTGATGAATTAGGTATCTGGTCAAGAGCTTTATCTTCTACTGAAATTGGCCAGTTATACAATAGCGGAGATGGTTTTCAGTACCCATTCCAAACAGTTTCCACTTCTTATTATCAAACAGATCAAATAAACACAACAGCTCCAATCCCATTTGATAGAAGTACTATTTCATCATTCTCCACATCTACAGCCACAACCACAATTGATCTTACAAACACTCCATCTCTCTATTTATCAACCAAATTCCTTTCTCCAGTAGGGAAGATTGCATCTTCAAATAGTACAAGTTATGTAACAAGCGATATTTCAACTTCCTCACTTTCAGCGTATTACAAACTCGACGAAACCTCAGGCAACGCCTCAGACTCATTTGGAGCCAATACTCTTACAAATTCAAACGTAACTTATACCAATGGTAAAATAAATAATGGAGCTGTTTCTGCAAGCAACTCTAACCTTTCTGTTACAGCGTCTGGGAATCTTTTAATCCCAGCAAATTCAGCCATTACATTTAATTTTTGGCTTAAAACCACCCAAACAGCTGGTAAAAATATATTATTACTTAACACTGCTAATTCAGGTTCATATTCAGTTGGAATTTATGCGGGAGGGACAAATAATTTTCAGGTAAATGCTCACACAAGTTCAAATGATTACTATTCTCGTTCTGTAGATATGGGACAGGAAAACGGAGCTTGGCACATGATTACTGGCGTTGTTAATCCAGCAAGTGGAGTAAACCTTTATTTTGATGGTGTGGCTTTAGCATCAAATCAGTATGCAGTTCATCAGACTTCAAGTTTTTCAACTTCAGTAGTTTCTGGAACGATGAATCTTGGAAATACTCTTACTGGAAATATTGATGAAGTTGGTATATGGTCAAGAGCTCTTTCCTCAGCAGAAATTTCTCAATTATATAATAGTAGTTCAGGTTTTCAGTATCCATTCCAAACTACTCATCAAACAACTTCTAGCTCTACTGATATTTACGCTGGAGATATTATAGATACTACTTACAATCCTCTCCCCACACCTCCTACATCACAACTTTCCGCGATCACATATCCATTTTTATCTGCTACATCCAGTGCAACTAGTACATTAAACACCTTAACAGTATCAACCACTACTCAGTACACAGTCTACACTCCTTTTGGTGGTAGTTATGCTGAAGATTCTCGTGGTACGATCACGAATTATCTTACATTCAATGGACAACTTGTAGGTACTTATACCTATCAAATTGGACAGGAAGCCTCAACTGGAAAAGTGACCTACACTCTAAGTAATTATTTAGGGACTCCAGTAATGCAAACTGATGAACATGGAGATATCATAGAAGCTGGAATGACAGACATCTTTGGTAACTATGTATACCGAGACCAGAGAAATGACAATGCACTTCATACAAAAGGATACACATCTCACGAATATGATGACACAACAAATTTGATTTATGCGAAGGCGAGGTACCTCGACACCACGATGCATTCATTCCTTTCTGTGGATCCAATAATATATAACCTTCCACAAAGTTATTTACTTGATCCACAGCAACAAAATTCGTATTCATATGCAAGAAATAACCCAGTAATTTATAGTGATCCAAGTGGGAAAATTATTAATTTAGGATTCGCTGTTGGAGGAGCCATTCTCGGAGGAATTGTTGGAGGGGCTGTCGCTGCATATAATCACCAAAATATTTGGTCGGGTATTGGTATCGGTGCTGCAACTGGTGGAGTCGCAGGACTAACATTTGGAGCATCACTTGCGATAACAAGTGGGGCAATGAGTACCTGGGCTGCAGTTACTGTTTCTGGAGGAATGAGTGGCATGACTGCTGGAATGACAAATCGTGCCCTTACTGGACAACAAATTTTAAATCAAAAAGCGATTACACAAGACAATGCCTTTGGATCATTAACTTCATTGGCTGGTTACGGAGCAAGTAAGCTTATTGGTGGAGTAGTTCAAGGATTAAGTAGTGGTGGGTCTAATAGCACCTCAAACGAAATATCAACAGCTAGATTTACTCAAACCACAATATCTCCAAATTTTAGCAATAATGGTTCTTTTTCAGGAACAAGTGTTAACGATATGATTTCAGGACTAAAAAATGGATCCGTTAGTCCTTCTAGTCTACCTGTAAATTATATGGAACAAGGTGGTTTTAGGCTTGTTGATAATAATAGATCGGCATATGCATTAAAACAAGCTGGAATACCAGAAAGTAGTTGGAATTGGCAAGAGGGTGGTTCAGATGTGGTTGCAAGAATAATGCAAAAATTACAAAAAAATCAACTTACGACTTCTGGGATTGAAGATGTTATAATGACAGGCGGTAATTAATAAATAATTTAAAAAATATGGAAAATATAATAATAAAAAAACTTAATAAAAATTACGAATCAGATCCAAACATCGCAGAACCAATTATTAGATTAAATGATAATACATTAGATCTTTCTTTTGAATTAAATCATATAATTTTTAATTTTAAAGAAAATCAAAAAGGGCATATAAAGTTTAACTCATGTGAAGCTTTTCGCGTTGGTGGACCAAACGATGAAGGTTTTTATTTAAATGATGGTTTTTGGAATAAAAAAAAGATTGGAGAGATAGAGTGGAATTGTTTTTATGAGGTACTAAATACACCCTTAGAATATATAGGTGAATTTTATAAAACAAAAAATTTTGAAGTAAAATATAAAAGTTTAAAACACTATGTGTTTTTTATGAAGGAAGCTACATTCGAATGTTTTGCAGAATCATACAAAGAAATTATTTAATTCCTACAAAGAATTAATCATTTATGGTACCTAGTATCAATAGCAATAGAGTCCCTGATTTAGTACCCATGAAGAAGTAATCTTCTCCTTCTCCTATCTATATCAGTTATACTTTTCTCAATCTTAAATTCCAACTTTATTTTATCTGCCATCTCACCAACTGGTACATGTCCGTAAAGTGTAAACCCATCACTTCTGTGTATTATCTTGTCTATGAAATCAAGACAGAATTGTCTCTTAGTATCAAAATCATTACACTTCTCATATCGTAGCCGTATATTCTGACAATATTGTTTAATCGCGAGGTCGACTTCTTGGTCTTTATGAATAATAGGAATTTGTTTTGATATACCCTGTCTTTCTAAAAGCAATCTCTCCATTTCTTTATCTAATTCAATATTCTTTTTAGCATAACTATCTTTGTCTAAATTACCACTGGTATATAGGTCAAGAATACGTTTTTTCTTTTGCTGAAATACATTAATCTCATTTTCTATTTTTATCATTTTTCTTCGTAAACGTAATTGACTATTTTTTTTCTTGCCCTGTATAGCACCTATTTTTTCTCGTAATTTATTAGGATCTACCATAACTGTCTGAACCATTTCCCACACCTTGTCTTCAATAATATGAGCGGTCACTTGTTTGTTTCTACACCTTGCCATACCGTTCTTCAAAGAGTGCATCCTAGCTCTAAATCTCCAGTTACATTGGTAGGATATTACTTCATAAACATTGTTTGGATTATTCTTGAGACCTTTTCTTGAATATCTTTTCAAAGCAAAATAAGTACTACCACAAGATCCACATCGGATTAGATTTGATAGTAGTTGAGTTCTACGAGGATTTCGATATTTTTTTCTATTCCATTCAAGTCGTTCCTGTACTTTATTAAAAAGTTCCTGTGATATTATTGGAGGTACCGATATTCCTACCCATTCTGACTTATCTCGTTTGGCAACTTTAATTATTGTTTTTGTAATTCCATACATTGGATTAGCATATTCTCTAGAGATTTTATATTTATTAAAGTGTTGGGTTCCAGCATAGGCATTATTATTGAGCATTGTTTTTACATGGCTTACTCTCCATAATGTACTCCCATTTTTTGTATGATAATCACTTTCTTCCAATGTTCTGGTTAATTTATTTATTCCGTAAGTGCCTTTTGCATATTCCTCAAAGATAAATCGTACAGCTTTTGCCTCTTTCTCATTTATTTTAAGTGATCCTGACAAATTATGAGGAGTTTTGTGTATATAGTCATATCCATAAATATTTGATCCTCCTCCTGAATGATATCCTTGCGCAAGTTTAAAAGATCTTCCACGTACCATTCTTTCTACTATTTTTGCTCTCTCAAGCTCAGATACAGCTCCAAGTACTGTTAATGTAAATTTATTTTCAGGATTATGTATATAATCCCTCCCGTTAATAATAAGTTGTTTATTTTGTTTTAATATTTCTGAAACAATTATTGTTTGATAAGTAACATCACGAGCAATACGGTCAGCATTTAAAAAATATATTGTTTCAAAAATGTTAGTTTTTATATCTTTACGTAACTGATCCATTGCGGGGCGATCTAACTGAGCACCACTATATCCATCATCTATATATTCTTTAACAAGAAAATTACCATCATTTATTATTTGTTTTTTGAGTTCAGATATCTGACTTTCGATCGTCTTTTCTTTGGCTTGAAGGTCAGAACTTACTCTGGCATATAATGCAACATTTTTCATATATTTATTAATGACAGAGAAAATATCTTTTGCTAAGCCTTTACTTGTTGGCAACTTTGCTTAGCAGGGGAGATTATCGGCGATATAATAAAAATGGACTAAAAGTTGCAAAGGGATTATAATGTTCTTTGACAATTGAATATAAGTCGACCTAACCCTTGTAGATTTTTCTATAAGGCATGGACGCAAATCGTAGAACACAAAGAACCTATCATTAGGGCGTGTTCTACGTCATATCGGGAAACTGGTATGTGTCCGCAAGGACTCCTAGTGGTAGGCTTTTTGTTTATCAAAAAACTTATCACTAGTATTACTAGTTTTAATAAACAAAAAGTATGAAAGATATAATTTGTACAACGTGCGGATATGTAGGTAAAGCAAAGAAAATGGTTAAAGGTAGTATCGTAATAGAATTAGCATTATGGTTAATGTTTATTATTCCAGGTTTAATATATTCGTTGTGGAGACTAACATCTAAACATGATGCTTGTCCTAAATGTGGAGGAATAAATTTAATCCCAGTAGATAGTCCAAATGGTCAAAAAATATTGGCTGAGAAAAAATAATTTATTTTTTTTCTTTATCATCATTTTCACCCCCATCAACTATAATAAAAGTGGTTTGTTTTCTTTTCTTTTCCGTTTTTCTTTTATCACGTTTTTTATAGTAAAGACCTTTATGATTATTGAGCCAGTACTCGATTGATCTTTGGTTCCCATTCTTAATGTGTGTTATTAATTTTGATTCTGCTAAATCATTGATTGATTCAACTCCAAAATTAATAGCCCTGTAGACATCGTCTTCAAAATCAGAATCTTCGTCCATCCATCTATAAATAGTTTGTCTCGACAAGTTAGCTCTTTCACAAGAAATAGAAATATTTGATGTTCTAGTTAATTCTTCCAGAAAAATTTGTAATCTATTCTTTTTCATCTTCTCTTACGACTATTACTTTTGAACCTGTTAGTCTTTCATATCTCTTAATTATAAGATCACAGAATATTGGTTCTAATTCGACCATATAAACTTTTCTTTTTAATTGTTCTCCAGCAATTAAAGTACTACCTGATCCTCCAAAACTATCTAGGATAATATCTCCGACATTTGTACATCTTCTAATAGCTTTTTCGTGTAGTTCAGTTGGTTTAGTTGTTGCATGGTTGTATTCTTTTGAACTCACTCTTTTGGCGGTCCAAATGTTTACATCATCAAGTGAATCATTACCAGTTCCAACGTCTTTGTTCATAATTTCAGTAAGTCCTTGTTCTTTCTTAGATAAGTAAGGACTACCGATAGTTCCGTAGATACAAGGCTCATAACACTTGTTAAAGGCTACCTGAGGGGTTGGATTGTGCCCATTTTTGACCCACAAGCACACTCTTTTGTTACTTATACCCAATTCTCTATATAGTGTTTGAATGATCCAAATGTGCTGTTCCGTGTTCCAATAAAAGACGTGGCAATCTTTATTTACAACTGTGAGAGCAGAAGATAAACTCTTTCTCAAGAATTCTTTGTATTCTTCATCAGTTCTTTTATCAATTACATTACCTCCGTAATTTTGTTTACCACCAAGTCCTTTGTTGTAATCTAAATCGATATTATAAACTGGATCAGAATAAATTATTGAAGCTTTCTTATCTCCAAATAACTTCTTTAATATTTCTGGATTAGTTGAATCACCACAAATAAGTTTGTGGTCACCTAGAATAATTAAATCTCCAGTTTTGGTTTGTGGAACTTTAATATTCTTTAATTCTTTCTCCTCATCAAATTCTTCATCTTTGATTGACGTATCATCGTCCCATATGTTTGCTAATTCATCTGAATCAAAACCTACTTCCATAAGTAGCTCGATATCAAACTCTTTTAACAAATCAAAGTCCCAGTCGCCACCAAGTGCATTACTTGATATTAAATAACTTTTAGACTCATCCTCAGTAAGTTTTCTATTTGGAATTCTTACGTCGATAATTTCATTACCACGACCAAGTATTTTTAAGATTTTGATTCTCTGGTGACCAGCTAGTATTGTTCCGTCTAAATCTATAACGGGAATTTCAACTAAATTAAACTTCTCTAAACTTTTTTTAAGATCAGATATCTGTTCGTTAGTAATTTTTCTCGGATTGATTTTTTGAGGAACAAGATCATTAACAGTTTTTGGGACAGTAGTCCACAATAGTTTTTCCATATAATAATTAAATTAATTATTATTTTTTATTTAAATTAATACAGCTATATAAATAATAAAAAAACAGCCTTGTATCTGTTAATTTTTTTATCGACCATATAGTGGTTAGAGTCGTCGGTCTTAGCGACGGATATATTTAAAGAAATATATCAGAACTTTCTATTAAGTAATTTTAATTTTATCACTGCGTTTTTAGATTGCACGCTGTAAATAATAGATAAAATATGGTATAATATAAGTAAGTCCTAAAAAGATTTTTAAAAGCAAAAATAGAGATGAATTTAAATAATGCACAATTAATCAATTATAAAGATAGAATAAAACTATCTAGAGAAGACAAACAAAAGTATCAAACACAAATTGATTATCTTGTTCGTTCCTTGGAAAGTAAAATTGCTGAACATATTGACACTCGAGTTTTGAGGGTAATACAATCAGGTTCATGGAAAAAGGAGACGATTTTAAAAGAAATAGATGGTGTTCCAATAGATATTGATTTACTGTTTTTTCTTGATGTTGAGCCTGAAGATTCTCATATTCTCCATACTGCAAATGATTTAATGTTGCCTATATTAAAAAGTATTTATCCAAATAAGAGTGATAGTGATTTTTGGGACAATCCAAAAACCGCTGGTCTAGAATTTACGGAATCAGGATTAAATGTAGATGTTGTTCCCGTAGGTAAGACAAGAAATATTGAATATGTAACTCAGCCTGATAAAAATTCGACCTTGTATATTACTTCTCCAGAAAGACAATTACAATTTATTTCTGATATAAAAACAGCCAATACTAACTACACAACGATTGTCAGACTTTTAAAAAAATGGAGAAATTTTAATAAAATTGAGTTATCTTCTTTTGTCATTGAATTAATTGTTGCATATTTAGATATTAATAAGGGCATACAAACAGATATACAAGAATCAATTTTAAGATTTTTCAAATTAGTAGGTAAAAAACAATTTCCAGTTCTGCTTTTTAATGCACCGTTTGGAACCTATCAAGATACTGGAAGTCATGTATATATTGCAGATCCAACTTTTGAAGAAAATAATATAGTTCATAATGTTACAGATTTAGAATGGAACCTTGTAAGAATTAAAGCGAATACTGCTTTTGAAACTTTAATTTTGGCAGAAGGAGAAGAGTTTATGACTCAAACGTTGGAACTTTGGAAAGAAGTTTTTGGAACAGATTTTAATATTGAACCAATAGAAAATTAATATGACACAACCAGAAATTAATAAATTACATAAAAGTATTTCTACGGATTTTAAAATCGTAGTCAGAAAAACTGAACTCTGGACTCTTCCTTATTGTTATGAAATTCTTCATGATGTTAAAAAACTAATGCTTTTTCACTATGTAGAATCTATTTCTTTAATAATGAATAATATTAATAATGTTCCTATAAAAGTTAAGAAATATCACCTTGGTTCTACCGATAGGGTTCAAGATGACCGACCAGGAAATATAGACTGGGAAGATGGTGAGGGGTCAGCTTTAACGGTTCTTATTACTCATACTCAAGCACATAGGGATCTTTCTCCAGACCAAAAAGTTTCTTTTCAGAGAGATAATTTAAAAATTCCATGGACAAATTCAAACATAGATGGAAATTTTCCTCATCTTTCACAAACTAGAACAAAAAGTTATACTCACGAAAGTAGTGGTGTTGATAGAATAGATTTTAATTAAAAAATAAAATGGATGAAAAAACAAAAATAACTGAAGAAATAAAAAATCTTTGTAGAAAAGCTGATCAAAATCGGAGTATTCAAGGTATGATAAAAGACAATCTTGTTTTGATTAATAAGATAATTCTGCTTTACGTAACAATAGGTTCGGCTATTTGTGCTATGTTAATTTTTGCTTCAATACCAAGTACATATCAAGTATGGCTCGGTATTTTTGAGGCAACTATTTTTATTGCGAGCATAATTCCTGGAACTTTAAATTTTGATTTAAAAATTTTAGAAAGAACAACTGCGGTACAAGCTTGGGGAGAGTGGTTTCGAGATGCAAAAAATTTTATTAATGTAGAATCACTACAACTAGACGCTGAATCTTTAGTCGACAAACAAAAAGGACTTCTCGATGCTTACAAAAAAGTCATGAGCAGTACACCATTAATACCAGATAATAAATTTAATAAATATAAGAGACTGCATCTTCAAAAGATGAAAATTTCAATAGCTTTAGATCAAACTCCGTTTAAAACATTAAGACAAATAAAAAAAGATTTATCTTCTAAATGATTGCTACAACAACCCCGCTTGGAACTGATTTTGTAAAAGAGATAGTTTCTATGTTTATAAAAACCATTAACGATTCTCAATTATATTGGGCTCGTATATTTTGGTCTGAATTCTTATTATTTTTAGGAAAACATTGGATACCAATATTAGCTATTTTAATAATACTAATAATTATAGCTATTATAAAAGCTTTAATGGGGTATTGGGGTATGTTGGGAAGTATTTTATATCACTACTTGTATTACGGTATATTATTAATCATCGGCTTAATTTGGGGAGCTGATATTTTTGTTAGCGATTTATTTCATGAAATTTGTACCATTATTCTTTATCCTGTTTGTTATGTTTTGGTAAGAATTATTTTAGATAAAACAGGTTTACGTCGTAAATATTAAAAAAGTGTCACTTTTGTCACTTTTTGATATAATCTTTATATAAAAATTTGAATCAAAATAGCCTACAAAACGTAATAATCTTACCAGAATTGTCCCTATTGTATGTAATTAGACAAGAGGTGGTTTTGGTTGAAAGTCTGGTTTCGGTTATAATGGAACTAACCGTGTTTTATCAATGCATTACTAGGAGTAGTATAGACTATGTGTGGAATTTGGTAGCGAGTGTTGGCCATGCATTTGCGAAGGCGAGATACCTTGACACTACGATGCACAGTTTCTTGAGTGTAGATCCAGCAATCTATAACTTAACAGAGAGCGGAAATACAAAGAAAAATTCCTCACAAGATTCTCTACAATCAATTAAAGGAAATATAAGAACAAACACAATTGATTCACAGAATGTTCTTCTTGACCCTCAATCTTTGAACTCATATTCATATGCTAGAAACAATCCGATAATTTATCTTGATCCAGATGGGAAAGTAATTGTTCCTGTAATTTTCGGTATAATCGCAATATATGGTTACATTCAAACTAGTATTGATATATATGATGCATATAATATGAATGTAAAATATGCAAATGTATCTACTTTGGAAGAAAAAGATAGCACAAAGTCTAAAATTGGTATGGACGCACTATTTATGATTACTGGACAAGGTGCTACTAGAGTTGGTCTTGAAAAACTCGGACAAACTCTCGAAGTTTTGACGACCACCCTTGATACTACTGACACATTCTTTGGTAAACAAATCTATAAAAACGTAAATAATAAATCATTAATTTCTAATACGAAACAAGATAACTTAAAAACTGTATTACCTAAAAATACAAATAACTCTAATAACACAACAAAAGGTACTCCGACAATAAAACAACAACAAACAAATAACTTCATTAGTCCGGAGTTATTTAATGTGTTGTTGAATTTAATAAAAAATAAAAAAATATAAAAAATTATGCCTATATTTTTGATTGTTGTCGGAGTTATAATAGTTATTTTTAGCCTCTTTAGTTTATTTAGTAAAAAGTTTGATGAGAAATTACATAACTATTTTGGAGATTCTGAAGAGGACAAAAAAACCTTTTCGAAAAGGGATCGTTATCTCATTAGGAGATATGTTTCCTCAATAGGATTGATAGGAGGGGGTTTAGGATTAATTGGTTTAGGTCTGATTTTGTTTTTTGCTAAATAAAAAGTTATTATATAATCATTATCATGAAATTAAATACAAAGATTCTAATTATCACCATTATATTTGGTATACAAGCCATACTACAATTAATAAACGGAGTATCGGGCTTTTTAAAGAGTGCGTCATATGGAGAGTACGGTAATGCTTTTATTATGGCAGTAATCATGGGATATATTGCCTATTTAATTTATACAAAGAGAGATAAAATGACATATTGGTTTACTCTTGTTTTTACTGTACTTGTATTACTTAGATCTATTATTGGTATATTTCTTTTTGTCTATTCAAAAACTGCTTCATTGGAATGGTTCATTATATTAATTAATATGATAGTTTTCGGTATTATTCCTTTTGTGTTTTTACTCAATAAAGAACTTCGAGTTGCTTTTCTATCATCAAAAAACGATAAATAAATTAATCAGAAGTTGTATCATCGCAATTTCCCCCAAACCACAATTTTCCTCTCAAACTCTCTCACGATCTATACAATACAATAAGGAGGGGATTAAGGTTGAAACTTATCTAATAATTCTCACAAATTCCAATGTATTCTAACGGTTGTCTCATAAGGATATAGAGCAGACGTCGGCTTTGCTTTTCCTTATTCAACAACTACAACCACCAGTACTCTAAATACTCTAAATGGACTCATTTAGACACTTTCCAGGTCCTTTTTATAGTGTCTATTGTGTCTATCATAAAATCAACCATCAGACCGAGACACTCACTCTCAAGAGTAGAGGGTAAGCTAGAATACTCTTATAAGGTTTCATCTTACATATCCTAGACTGTGACAGTCAGCTGGCATAGAATACAGGTAAATAACAGGGAAATCTTAGCACTGTAAATCATTGTTCAGGAAAACCAGTGAATATTAATTTTGTAAAACAAAAAATGCGCGGTGTTTGAGTATGGACATACCAAACACCGCGCACTAGTTCACATGGATATAAGGATCCCACCAAAATTGATAGAAGGGTAGTCATCTGGAATCAGATGAATCTTTCCGTCGATTGTATGGATTTTTTTTAGCAATCCAGGAACTATAAAGTAGCCCTCAATGATAGCATCAGCATACCTATAGCCGATAGTTTCTGGATTAAATGATGGTGGATCAAAATATCCTTTATCGTCGATAACTCGTCTCAAATAAACAATCTTAGTAAACTTGTTTACCCCAGCTACCATATAAAAAATGTTGCTGGGTAGTTCGGATATCTCCTTGATTTCTTTACGAAAAACTTCTGACCAGAACTTTTTTCTGGCGTGCCACATTCGCAGATTTAAGCTTATTTTCTGAATCAATGCTTGAAACCAAATCTTTGTGCGATGAAAAATTTTCATGATTTACATCACCTCATCCTGTTTTTTTAAGAACACCTACTGAGCTCGTTTATACTATAAATTATTTTTTTGTCAAATAATTAAGGGTCAGTATTCATATGCTTTTAAAATAATAAAATTAGTATCTAATTTTCATTTTTTACATTTTTTTTATTTTTCAACCACTAATCAATTATCCACTTTTTAGTATATCTTTTTTGGAAAAAAGATATATAATGCATTCCATTGTTAGATTTAGAAATTGGAAAAAGAAGGAGAACAACAAATAGAAACTCCATGTTTTGTTTAAAAATATTATTAGTTATTTTTTAATTTAAAATAAATAAAGCTATTATATGGAAAATGTAAAAGTTGATAGGATAAGGGCGAGTCATTATATATTAGATTTTTTTGGATGCAATCCAGAGCAACTAGACTCTATGGATTTTTGGAAAAAAGAATTGCCAGCAGCGGCAAAAGTTGCAGGGATGGAGATTTTACACGACAATTTTCACCAGTTTACCCCATATGGAATTACGGGTTTTTTGCTTTTATCAACCTCGCATATTTCTTTTCATACATGGCCTGAATACAATCACGTAGCGTGTGATGTTTTTAGCTGTTCTGGCGATGAATATACAATAAAGGCTGTCGAGCATTTAAAAAATTGTATAGAACACAAGAAATGCGAGACGAAAAAAATTGATAGAGGTTACTTGATGACAGAATAAAAAATGATAGTATAGAGGTTCTGAATTTTGAAGAATGTTTTGTGTTTATGTAAATGGTTATTTTTAATAAAATATTAATTTAATTTGATTATAAATATGTCAACAGAAAATGCGCCGTTCGGATATTTAGTAACTTTAGATCTTTATGGATGTAAAGAGGGAGTGTGCGATGATTTGAATCTTTGTTACAGGTTTCTAGATGAGCTTGTAGATAAGCTTAATATGACAAAGCAATCGCCGCCTTTTATATTTAAAAGTGATGAACATAAATATCCTGACAAGGCAGGGCTTAGCGGATGGGTGCCTCTTATAGAAAGCGGAATCCAAATACACACGCTTACTCCAAAGAATTTCATATCTATAGATGTATATTCTTGCAAAAAGTTTTCAACAGAACATATAAGTGATTTTGCTCAAGATTATTTCGGCTGCAAAGAAGTTGAAATGAACTATATTGATAGGGGAGTCAAATATAGTAATATTGTTTAATCTCACATGGATTAGTTTCCAATTTATTTTGCTGTAATAGCTTTAATAAATTTTGAAACAATGTTAATATAAGCTCTATATATGAAAACTGAGAACTTCGGCGAACACTTTATGCTTGATGGTTATTTTGGAAGTGCAACAAAACTTAATGATAAAGAGACAGTTTTAGATTATCTGAATGATTTGGTCAAAAAACTCGGCATGCACAAGTTGGCTGAGCCGACAATATTATTTGCTCCAGGCAGCTGCAAGAAAGACCCGGGAGGCTGGAGCGGTTTTGTTGTCATATCAGAAAGTCATATCAGCATTCACACTTTTCCAAAAAGAGGTTTTGTCAGTATTGACGCATATTCCTGTAAAAATGGAATGGATACAGGTTTGATTGAAAATTATACAGTGGAAACATTTGAATTGAAGGAAGTAGAAACAAATTTTGCCAAACGCGGGAAAAAATATCCTATCGAAGATTTATGTTAGTTTTTATTAAATTATAATAATAATTTATGGATAAAAAATCAAAAGTCTTATTATTTATATTTCTTGTGCTGATATTATTATCTGTGGCAGCCACTTATTACAATATGATAATAAAAAGAAATTTTGTTGTAATTGATAGTACAGAAACATCAATAGATACTCAGGTTGCAAGTTCAACTAATTAATTATGTTTACACAAGTAGCAGGAATATTGGCTGGAGTTACCGCACTTATAGATTTTATAGCATATGATGTTTCTATACTTAGAGGAAAAACTAGGCCAAATCGCGCCACATGGTTTATATTAACTGTCGTTGGTATATTGATCACAGCTAGTTATTATAGTGTTGGAGCACGAGATACTCTTTGGATGCCGATAGGTTATACTGTCGGTCCATTTATTGCTTTTTTACTTTCCATTAAATACGGAGAAGGAGGTTGGACTACATTTGATAAAGTCTGCTTATTTACAGCAATGATCAGTGTTATTTTTTGGTACTTATCAGGTTCAGCACTCATAGCATTGCTTATAAATATTTTTATTGATTTTCTGGGTATGTTGCCAACGATTAAAAAAAGCTATCTTGATCCGAATAGTGAAGAATTGCATCCATGGGTCATAACTTTTATCGCAGGTATTTTAAATCTTCTGGCAATAAGTACATTTAATTTTGATATCATAATATACCCAATCTATATGTTTTTGGTAAATGGTGTAGTCGTATTTTTTCTTTTTCGTTATTATCTTAAAAAAAGAGCTTAATTTAGTTTTTCTTTTGTGTAGCCCATTCTATCAAAATAAGTATCATCAAAATCGTTATAGTTGCATAAAAATTCTTCTCCTGGCTGGATATCGCGTATGGCCACATCTTGATCTGGTGTAGATTTTATATTCATTTTATTAATATCATCCGTATGATTGATAAAACGCTGATTGTCAGAGCATAGTACGTATTTATTTCTTTTTTTATCAAAATAGGTATAAAATATAAGATAATCCTGTGTTATTTTTGGCATTTTTTCTATCTCTTCTTTTGTAAAAGATACATCAAATGATGGTGTATATTCAAAAGTTACAGTGCCTTTAGGAATAAATTGATCAGCAAATAGTCCTATGCCATGTACCTTGCTTGGACCGATTTTCGTTTTGACTAATATCATAGATATTTATATTTTATTATGTAAATTTTAAACTTCTGTTGCATTCTAGTATATATTTATGTTTATTACAAACAATTAAAAAATAAACTATTACTATTTATAAGAAAAAATGATAAAATGGCTATTATAAAAATTTATGATAAATCCAATCGTATATTGCAGTTTTGAAGGTGCTAAATGGTTTCTATTCGGGCCGAATGTTCCCAACATTATCTATTATTCTCATATTCCAAATATTATAATATCGCTTATATTGGCATTCTTTATTTTATTTCAAAACAGAAAAGCGTTAACAAACAAAATTTTATTTTTTACAATTTTAGCTTTTGATTCTTGGGTTTTCTTTGCTCTTGCTTTTTGGGCAACAAATCGAAGTGATATGATTATGTTTACGTGGTTAATGGATATTCTCGTGGAACCATTGGTATATATCGGTGCTCTTTATTTATTGTATGCTCTTATTGATAAAAAGGATATTTCATTCAATAAGAAATTATTTCTCGGGCTTTTGTATTTGCCGATTTTAATTTTTTTACCGACAAAATTAATGTTGTCTGGTTTTGATGTGTCATCATGTCTAGCAACAGAAGGGCCTATTGCGATGTATTATACGTATTTTGTTGAAATTTTTGTAAGTATTTGGATAATTATTTTATGTGTCAGGCGATATTTTGCTGCAAAAGAATCAAAAATGCGCAAAGAAATTCTATATTTATCAATAGGCATCATACTTCTTCTCTTCATGTTTGCCTGGGGTAATATTATTGGTAGTTTTACGGATAATTGGCAACTCGGAGATTATGGTCTTTTTGGTATGCCGATCTTTTTAGCTTTTTTAACATATTTGATTGTAAAATTTGAAACCTTCAATATAAAATTACTGGGAGCTCAAGCTTTGGTATGGTCACTTGTTCTTTTAGTCGGTTCACAATTTTTTTATTTAAGTAATTCAAGTCTTTCTGTAAAAGTTCTTACTGCAATTACTTTGATTATATCAAGTACACTTGGTTTATTATTGGTTAGAAGCGTAAAAAAAGAAGTTGCGCTCCGAGAAAAACTGGAAATAGCCAATGAAGGACAGACAAATCTTATTCATATTATGAATCATCAGATTAAGGGATATTTGACTATTAATAAAGATATTTTTGCTGAACTTCTTACAGATGACTATGGCAAGGTGCCAGAAGAAGCAAGAGAAATAATTGCGAAAGGTTTGGAAAGTTCCGATAAAGGCCAGAAATATGTTACGGATATATTGAAGGGCGCTAGTGCTGAAAATGAAACTCTTTATTATGATATGAAAAAAATAGATTTTAAAGAAATTGTTTCGAATGAAATTGAAAACCAAAAGATGATAATAGAAAAGAAAAAATTAAAACTTGATGTTGATATTTCAAATGGAGATTATAATATGATAGGCGATAAATCGCAGCTTGGAGAAGCAATAAGAAATCTGATAGAAAATTCAATTTGTTACACTATTACTGGAAGTATATCTATTAATTTGAAAAGTAAATCTGATAAAATTATTTTTTCAATAAAAGACACTGGAGTTGGAGTGAAAGCAGAAGATAAAGATAAAATATTCAAAGCTGGAGGTGTCGGCTGTGATTCTATAAAAATAAATGTTAATAGCTCTGGTTACGGTTTGGCTTTTGTAAAAGGCGTGGTTGAAAAACATAAAGGCAAAGTATGGTTTGAGTCTGCTGGCGAAGGCAAAGGTTCAACGTTTTATGTTGAATTGCCTATGAAATAATTTTTTACCGTCTCCTTGCTTTTTGTCTAATAATAGAGCAGACTCTATATATTAGGTATTATTAACTAAATAAATATATAAATTATGGGAAATTTTAATCGAGGAGGAAGTGGTTTTGGCGGTAATAGAAGTGGTGGAGGAAATCGTTTTGGTGGAAACAGAGATTCTGGAAGACCAAGTTTTAGAAGAGAAGATAGAGGTCCAGTCACTATGACTCAAGTTACTTGTGATGAATGCAAAAAGCCTTGTGAGGTTCCTTTTCGCCCTACAGCAGGCAAGCCTGTATACTGCAGTGATTGTTTTAGAAACCAAGGCGGTTCAAGCCAAGACAGAGCTCCTAGAAGAGATTTTGGTGATAGACCACAGGCACCAAGACCTAGTTTTGGAGGCAATGAGGGTGGAAGTGATGTAAAAAAACAATTAGAACTATTAAATTCAAAATTAGATAAACTTATTGTTTCTATAGAAAATCTTGCAGAAGCAAAATCTTCTAAAAAAACAGAGGTTGTAAAAAGTATGATAGTTTCTTTGCCTAAAAAAGAGGTTAAAAAGGAAGTGAAGAAGAAAGGTAAAAAGTAGTAAAAACAAAAAGAGGGGTTTCGCGAAGCGAAACCCCTCTTTTGTATGATGTTAAAAGTAAAAAAATTTGATACAATAGCAATCTCATGACAAACAAGAAAAAAATATTTGCTATAATTCTTTTTGCGGTTGTAATTCTCGGACTGATACTTTTATATTCAGGTTTTTTTCATATTCATGCTCCCGATTTAAAGACTTATAAAGGTTGGATGCCTGCGCTTATTGGTAGTGCTGCACTTCTAGACAGCGTTAACCCTTGTGCATTCTCTGTTTTATTTTTGACCATTACATTTTTATTTGGTTTGGGAAGAAAAAGAAAAGATATTATATGGGCAGGATTAGCTTATGTTTTTGGAATTTTTGCCACTTATGTTTTTATCGGTCTCGGTTTTTTGAAAGCTTTGAGTTTATTTAATATACCAAACTTAATGTCCAAGGTTGGTGCTACTGCTATTATTGCTTTTGGATTGGTAGCGCTTATAAATGAATTTTTTCCAAGCTTTCCTATAAAACTTAAAATACCCAAATTTGCTTATGGAAGAATAGCTATCCTTGTAGAAAAGGCTACGATACCTGCATCATTCATACTTGGTATTGTGGTTGGACTTTTTGAATTTCCATGTACTGGAGGGCCTTATTTATTTGTGCTAGGACTTTTGCACGACCAGCACAATATTTTAAAAGGCTTTATTTACCTTATATTTTATAATTTTATGTTTGTTTTGCCTTTGCTCATTGCTCTAGGAATTGCAGTAAATAAAAAAGTTTTGGACACTATGGATAATATCAGAAGGGCTGAAACAAAACAGGCTAGAATATGGATAGCTCTTATTATGATACTTTTGGGTTCATTGGTTTTTATGATAAACTAGGAAACAGTTAAAAAGCCGAAAGTTATCAAGTTATAAAATAAAAATATGAATAAAGAAATAAACTACGAGGAAATAGTTAAAAAAATTGAAGAGTTAAAAAAAGGTAAGAATTTTGATCTTTCTACAGAAGAAGATTTGGCCATAGCCATAATGAATCTTATCAGTCTAGAAGAACATTTTTTCTTTACTGGCTCAAAGACAGACAAACCGGAATATTTCGATCTTTTAATAGAAGTGCGTTCAATCAGAACAAAACTTCTTGCAAAAATGATAGATAAAACAGAAGGGGAAACGTGGTGCGTATCAAAACATTTGCTCGCTGCATCCATGAGGCTTTTTGAAGTCGGTACAAAACTTCAAGCTGATAATAAAAAAGATGAGGCTAGAGAAACATATGAGCAAGCCTATAAGATGTTCAATATGTTTTTTGCTTTAAGATTGAAAATTGTCCATGTCTGCAATGTAGAAGATCCAGCCGATAAAAATAAACCGATGACAATGAAAGATATTATGAGCAAGCTCGTGGATTGTTGCGACGAGAAATAAAATTAAAATAATATGAAAGATAAAAAAATAAGTACAGGAAATAAAATCATTATCATTGCCGCTATTGCTGTTTCAATAATTATTATTGGTTTTGCTATTTTTAATAATAGAGGCAAGGTTTCAGGCAATGTTTCCGGCGCATACGATAAATTTGCCCAATGCTTAACAGATAAAGGAGCTGTAATGTATGGTGCAGAATGGTGTTCGCATTGTAAAGCGCAGAAGGCGGCTTTTGGCGATTCTTTCAGACTTATTAAATATGTGGAATGTCCGGACAATACACAGCTTTGTATAGATAAAGGAGTACAGGGATATCCTACGTGGCTTATAGGAACAAGCACTAAGTTAGAAGGCTTTGATGAAAATAAAACTATGAAAGAATTATCAGATGCTACGGGCTGTCCTCTTCCTTAATATAATTATCTATTATGAAAAAAATAATCATACCGACAATAATAATTCTTGCAGTAATAATATTTATGACATTTATTTTTGATTGGGGAAGGAAAGATAAAACACTTCCAGATTTGAATAACAATATTGCTGCAACCGGAACTGTAGATCAAAATTATTCATCAACTACAGCCAGCATGCCTATTGTAGTTAATAATATTAAAGACAATCAAACAGTATCAAATCCCATAAAAATAGAAGGCAAGGCTAGGGGAGGTTGGTTCTTTGAAGCATCATTCCCAATAAAATTAGTAGATACTAATGGAAATATTTTGGCTACGACAACAGGACAGGCTCAAAGCGATTGGATGACCTCAGATTTTGTAAATTTTACTGCCACTTTGGAATATGTTAAATCCACAAGCACGAGCCATGCATTGATTGTTTTGAGCAATGATAATCCTTCTGGTAATCCGGATCTTGATCAAGCAATTTTTATTCCTGTAATATTGAAATAGAATGAAAATTAATTTATTGAATTTTAGAAAATCAACTCTTTTTACGTTATATATATTAGGTTTTATTTTTGCTTTCAGTTCAGCAATACCCGCTTACACAAATTCAAGTTTTTTAAAGAGCATAACAAATGAAAAAATAGTGGGTGTCATATATTCTGTAGGTTCTATTTTAAGTTTGATTGCGCTCGTATCTATTCCCAAATTTCTTAAAAAATTCGGAAATTATAAAGTAACGCTTTTTTTTACGGTACTTAATTTTCTTAATTTTTTATGTTTGGCTTTTTTGCCTAATATTTATTTGGTGCTATTTTGTTTTATTATTTCTGGAGCTATGAGTACGATAATTTATTTTAATCTTGATGTATTTATAGAGCATAATTCTCTAGATAAAAAAACAGGAGGAATAAGAAGTGTTTATCTCACTTGTATAAATTTAGCATGGCTTGTTTCGCCATGGATAGCTGGAATTATCGTCAATGAATTTTTTTATAGAAGAATCTATTTTGTGGTTGCACTCATAATGATACCTATAATTTTGATTGTCTCTAAAAATCTTAAAAATTTTAAAGATCCGAAATATAAAACTTTCAATTTAATAGAAACTATCAAAGGCATCAGATTAGAAAAAAATATTAAAAACATCATATTTTCTAGTTTTTTGCTGCAATTTTTTTATGCCTGCATGGTTGTATATACTCCAATCTATTTAAATCAATACATTGGTTTTGATTGGAAAACGATAGGAATTATATTTTCTATAATGCTTTTACCTTTTATATTTATAGAAATACCAATGGGGTATCTAGCAGACAAAAAGTTTGGAGAAAAAGAAATTCTTACTATAGGTTTTATTATAATGGCTATTTCCACTGCCATGATTCCTCTTATCAGCAACAATAATGTAGTCGTTTGGATGATAATTTTATTTATTACAAGAATAGGCGCTGCTATGGTTGAAGTAATGAATGACACTTATTTTTTCAAAAATGTAAGCGATAAAAATCTAAATGTAATAAATTTATACAGAACGGTTACTCCAGTCGCTTATATTATTGCTCCTGCGGTGACTACCATACTTATGTTTTTCATGCCTTTAGGTAGTATGTTTTATATATTAGGATTATTTATGATTTTTGGATTAAGATACAGTTTGGCGATAAAAGATACGAAATAAAATAATAAAGGGCGGGTTCGCGAAGCGAACCCGCCCTTTATTATTTTTTCTACACTCCTATAACTACCGGTATAACCATCGGCTTTTTAGCAGTTTCTTGGAACAAGTATCTACTGACATTGTCTGTAATCGTATCTTTTAATAGATCAAAATTTATAGGGTTTCCGATAGCTCCTTCTTCTACTGTTTTTTTAATTATAAATCTCGTATTTTTTAATAAATCCTGCGATTCTTTTAAATATACGAAACCTCTTGAAATGATATCTGGAGATTTTTTTAGCTTGCCTGTAGTTATATCAATACTTGCGATGATGACGAACATTCCATCTTGAGCGAGCATTTGCCTGTCTCGTATGACTACTTCTTGTACATCACCTACAGAGAATCCATCTACCATAACGATTCCTGAAGGAGCTTTTTCTTTCAACATTTTTATCTTTGTTCCATTATCTGTTATTTCAATTACGCTTCCATTATCTGGGACAATAATATTTTCTCGTGGAGTTCCGACAGATGCAGAAAGTTCCGCATGCATTTTTAGCATATAGTGATGTCCATGGTAGGGCATAAAGAATTTATAGGATATTTGTTTGTGTATCCATTCAAGTTCTGATTTTTTACCATGTCCTCCGGCATGCACATCTGTATCGGAATAGGTAATTATCTTTGAATCGTGCCTGTAGAGATTATCTTTTAATCCAGCAATAGCCTTTTCATTTCCAGGAATGACTGAAGAAGATAAAATAACAGTATCTGTTTTGTTTAATGTTATGTATTTATGAGTATTGTTTGACATTCTCATAAGTCCGGAAAACTCTTCTCCCTGAGCTCCTGTAGAGAGTATGAGTAGCTTATGAGGAGGGTAGTCTCGCATTTCTTCAACTGGAATAATATTTTTAGTGTCGGCAAGTTTTAGAAAATTGACTATCTCTATATTATTTTTCATGCTTCTGCCTTCTATAACCATTTTCTTTCCATATTTTTCTGCCATTTTTATAAAATGCAAAATACGCTCAACTTGGGATGAGAAAGTAGCGATAACCACTCTTCCAGTAACATTTTTTACTATATTGTCTATTGTTTCAATAACCAAATCCTCGGATATGCCCCAGCCGGGTTTTTCTATTCCTGTAGAGTCCATCATTAGAAGGAGAACCTTTCTGTTTTGTAGAACTTTGTATTGCTCAAATTCTTTATCTTTAGGAACTCCATTGGCATTGTCTACTCTTACATCTCCTGTGGCCACTATATCTCCAAGTGGTGTTTCAATTATTATACCTGTGGAATCCGGAATAGCGTGAGTGATGCCAAAAAATCTGATTTTTAAATTGGCGGTTATGGGCAAAAAGTCGGTATTTTTATCTATCATTTTTATATTCAATTCTGGCAGATGAGGGAACTCAGTTTGTCTCTTTTTTATTAAAAGCGCCCCGAACTCTCTTGTATAGATAGGCGGATTGCCTAAAGTTTCCATAATAAAAGGTATTGCACCTATGTGGTCTAAGTGTCCGTGCGTGATTACTAAGCCTCTTACTTTCCCTTTTCTTTGTTCAAGATATTTTGTATTTGGAAGAATATAGTCTATGCCCGGAGTTTCTTCTGTTTTAAATTGTATTCCAGCATCTATAACAATAATATCATCGCCATATTCTATAGCGGTCATATTTTTTCCTATTTCCTCAACTCCTCCCAGTGGAACAATTCTTATATTACCTGGCGCTAATGGCGGAATAATTTGTTCTTTTTTTGTTGCAAACTCAGATGTCACTTTTCTGACACTATGTTTTTTTGGAGCATTTCTGTGATTATTATTTTGACTGCTGTGACTATGAGATTGTCCTTTTCTTATAAAAACAAGATTTTTCTTTGGAGCTGCTGGCGCATTTAAATTTTCTGCGACAAAAGATTTGGTGCCTGTGTTTACATTTTTTACAGTAGCAGAAAAAGATCTGCTGCCTGTATTGTGCTGTATATTTTGGTGACCAGTTCCTGAAGAATCGCTTCTTTTTGGAACAAATCTTTTTTCATTTCCGCTATGTTGATTGTTGATCATAGTTAGTTGTTAAGTTTTATTTTTTAGGTGTTAGGAAAATCCAAAATACCACAAAATATTAAAACTTTATTATTAAAATTATTAATTTATTTATTTAAAAACATTTTCCAAAGATTATTTGTCTCTATATACCAATTGTTTATATTTAAAAATCTTTCAAAAGGCAATGTCACTGTTCCTAGTGAGAAGCCTTGTATTTTGCCTGGAGTTATATAAATAAATTCTGGCGAATATAAAAATACTGCTGGGACATCTTTTTGAACTTCTCCTGAAAAGTTTTGATAGTCGGTTATTCTCACTGAAGTGTCTGAAGTTTTTCTTGCATCTTCTAATAATTTATCTACTTTTGCATTTGTATACATGGAAATATTTAAACCTGGATCATTTCTTTGAGATGAGTGCCAAAAAGCAAAAAAATCCATATCTCTACCGACAACTTCTCCATAAAGAAGGGCATCAAACTTTCTTGGTCTGATAATATTTTGCTGCAAGTCTCCAAAATCAAATTGTTTTATATCAACCTGAGCGCCTATTTTTTCCCAATCGCTTTTTACTAATTCGGCTGTTTTTACGAGATCTGGGCTATTTAGTGTTGATATTGTTATTGAAAGCTGAATAGTTTTTGTTTTGCTGACTTTCTTGCTCATTATTCCTGTACTTGAACTCTGTACCCAGCCAGCTTTTGTAAGCAAGCTTATCGCGCCATCTATGTCGCTATTTTTTATATCAGCAGAAGATTGATTGCCTATAAGGCCAGCTGGTATAGGGCCATAAAGAGGTTTTCCATATCCAGATAAAACATCATCTACAATTTTATTTCTATCTACGGCCATATTCAAAGCTTGTCTCACTTCCTTATATGATAAAGCCTCTGATTGATTTTGATTGAAAAAAACAGCAAATACTCTCGGAAGAGGCGATGTATTTATTTCTGAATTTTTTTGTTTTTTAATATCAACTATTTTTTCTGGAGAAATGGAATTTATAGCTTCTACTTCTTTTTTATTATATGCATCTATAAGAGTTTTTTCATCTTTATAAAAATTTATTATGAGTGTGTCTATAAATGGCTTGCCTGCTATGTATTTATCAAATGAACTTAATTCATAATAAGTGGGAATAAGAAGCATATTTTTCTTTAATGTGTCCATTTTACTAACTTTATATGGTCCTGATCCTATCGGCTCAACATTGTATTGGCTTAAGGAGAACTCGTCTGAGCTCAAATTTGCCCAAAGATGTTTTGGTAATATTCCAATAGTAAGATTCTCTAAGAAAGGGGAATATGGCGTCTTTAAAATAAATTTAATTTGTTTGCTGTCAGCTTTTTCAATTTTTACATCATAAAATCCTGGTCTCTTAGGGCTTTTTATCGTGCTGTCTTGGATTTTGTCTATTGTAAATTCAACATCGTCTGTTGTAACTTTTACGCCGTCATGAAAATAAATATCATCGCGAAGTATGAAGGTGTAAGTCAATCCATCATTGGAAATATTATAGCTTTGAGCCAAATCTGGCACTAAGGCGTTATCTGGTGTTGATTTCATCAATCCTGAATAAATAAGAGATGTAAGATCATGATCTACATCAGATACTGCAAGAACAGGATTTACAAATCTAGGCGAGCCTATAATTCCTTCCTTTAGAAAACCTCCATTTGTGGGAACTTGTACTGAAATTGAATTATTAACTTTGTTTAGAATAATTAAACCTGAGGATATAAATAATATGCACAAAAAATAAAAAAATAATCTTTCAGATATGCTGAATTTTTTTATTATGTTTGAGAGGTTTTCAAAAAACTTAACCTCCCACTTTCTATTGAGAATTTGTTTAATCTTTTCTTTCACGAGCTAAAAAATGATACGAACATTGTATCAATAACTGACTAGCAAAGCAAACTTTAATGTTGACTACTTAATAATAACTTCTAATAGTGAAAGTAAAGTAAAAAGTATGCCAAGTATTACAGTTACATTAAAGATAACTTTTTCAAAACCTCTTCTTGTGTGATAGCCGGCATTCCAGTTGTCAGCACCGCCAAAAGCACCACCCGCGCTAGCATCTGATTGTTGCACCAAAACAGAGGCTATTAAAAGTATGGCCAAAATTATCTGTATGTAAGGTAAATATGAGGCTAAAGCTGTCATTACAGGAATCAGTATAGCAAAATGAATAAAAATATCAAGCTGAAAGTGAATTTTAGCATTGTTTTTCAAACATGAATACACAGTAATAAAACCTACTATTAAATATAGCTGTTAAAAATATTTTTTAGTGATATAATTCTCATTGAGGTTTTTCTATTTATTTCAGAAACCTCATTTCTTGTTTTTCGAGGCAAGAATGATAAAAGCGATTTAATAAGTAATAATTAAAAAATAAAATTATGTCAGGATACGTATTATTAGTGATTTTGATAGTTTTGGTGTTTTGGGCTATTCTTGCGTATAACAAATTTGTTACTCTTATAAATAGAGCAAAGGAAGCATGGTCTGATATAGATGTACAGTTGAAAAGGAGATATGATCTTATTCCAAATCTTGTAAATACTGTTAAGGGTTATGCTACTCATGAAAGCGAGGCGTTTGAAAATGTTACTAAGGCGAGAGCTCAAGCAATGGGTGCTCAAAATATAGTAGATAAAGGCAAGACAGAAAATATGTTGACGAGTGCACTAAAAACAGTTTTTGCAGTAGCAGAAGCTTACCCAGATTTGAAGGCAAATCAAAGTTTCTTGTCTCTTCAGTCAGAACTCTCAGATACAGAAAACAAAATTCAAGCAGCAAGAAGATTTTATAATGGAAATGTTAGGGATCTAAATATTGCCGTTGATTCTTTTCCTAGTAAGATAATTTCAAGTATTTTTCATTTTGTAAAAATGGAACTATTCACTTTGGATGAGGGTGAAGCAGCAGCTAAGCAGCCGGTTGAAGTAAAGTTTTAATAATAAAAAAATCCGTCCGTCAACTGACGGACGGATTTTTTTATTAAATAATTTATGTTAAAATAATGCCTATGAAAAAAATATTTAAATTTTGTTTTTTTGTATCGGTTTTGTATTTAGGATATTCTTGCAATGCTTTTGCGCAAAGTCAAGATTTTCCAAATAATTCAAATTATCAAAATTACCAAGGTTATGAAAGGATAAATTCTTTCGTTTCCGATATTACTGTAAATACAGATTCATCTATTAATGTTGTAGAAAATATCAAATACAATTCTGGCGGAATGGAAAAACACGGAATATACAGAGATATCAGACTAAAATCGTACAATAATAAAAATTTAAAAATTTCCGATATTTCTGTCACTGATCAAAATAATATTCCTTATAAATACACAAAAGATTTTTCAAGTGGAAAAGTTTCGTTAAAAATAGGCGATTCAGGAGTTACTTTTTCTGGGGATAAGACCTATGTAATTAAATATAAAATAAAACAGGCTATAGGGTATTTTGATAAATATGATGAGATTTATTGGAATGCTACAGGTAATAGCTGGACTTTTCCTATAGAAAGTATTTCTGCTTCAGTTCATTTGCCAAGTGGGGCGAGCTTATTGCAATCATCCAGTTATTGCGGTTATTCAGGCTCTAATGATCCATGTACAAGTGACGGTAAAGGAAATTTTTCGTATAACAATGAAATTTTTCCTGGTTCAGGAATGACTGTAGCTGTTGGCTTCACTAAAGGTATAGTTAGAAAACCGAATTTTTTTGATTCTCTAGACTTATCAGATTATATTTTTATATTATTGCCGATTTTAACTCTGATTATTATGTTTGTAATTTGGAATAAATATGGAAGAGATCCTAAATCAAATCGCACAATAATCGCAGAATATGATGTTCCGGACAATCTAACTCCTCTTGAAGTATCAGGTGTAGTAAAACAAAAGGTAGATAGCAAAGCCATTTCAGCGGAAATAATATTTCTAGCTATCAATGGTTTTTTGAGAATAGAAAAAACAGAAGAAAAAAATACATCACTTACGAAATCGGATAATTATACTTTAAAGAGAATTTCTAAAAATTTTCCATCAGATGAAACTGATAAAATATTAATAGGTGGATTGTTTTCTACTTTAAGTCCTATATTAGGTAGTATTGTATCTTCAGATGAAATTAATAAACTATCAGATGAAGTAAAAATGTCTACATTAAAGAATCAATTTTACATTTATATAAGTAAAATTTCAAAAAATGTTTTTAACAAACTCGTAAATAGTAAATATTTAAAAAATAACCCTCAAAAAACACCTATAAAATACTATATTATTGCTATTTTAATTTTGTGTTTTGGATTGCCTATTTCTTCAGCGTATATTTCTGAGTATGGTTATATTCCTATGATAAGTATAATAATTACGTCAACGATACTTTTTGTTTTTGGAGGAATGATGTCTTCAAGAACAGAAAAAGGATTGTTAACGAAGGAATATTTATTGGGATTAAAAGAATACTTAGATATAGCTGAAAAAGATAGAATTAACTTTCACAATGCTCCAGCAAAGAAACCAGAAATTTTTGAAAAGTTTTTGCCTTATGCTATGATTTTTGGAGTAGAAAAAGCTTGGGCTAAAGAATTTGATGGGATATACAAAGAATCTCCAAAGTGGTATGTGGATAATAATATGTCAGTATTTAATACTATCCTGTTTGTTAATAGTTTGAATAATTTTACTACTTATTCTAATAGTATGATCTCATCAATTCCTGGAAGTTCAGGTTCTGGTGGGGGAGGATTTGTTGGTGGTGGAGGTGGAGGCGGAGGAGGAGGAAGTTGGTAATTTTGGTTTAAAATGTCTACACTTTATACAGAACAAGATAAAAATATTTCAAAGACTTGGATTTTAATGGGTGTGTTTTTGGCTGTTATTGTCGGATTAGGATATTTTATAAGCTATTACTATCAAAGTCCTGGAATCTTATATTTTTCGATAATTTTCAGCGTAGTGATGAATATTGTAAGTTATTGGTATTCTGATAAAATTGTTCTTTCAATATCAGGTGCTGTAGAAGCAAAACACGATGAATATACGGACTTGTACCATATAGTAGAAAATCTTTCTATTACAGCTGGTCTTCCAATGCCGAAAGTTTATATTATCAACGATGTTTCACCTAATGCTTTTGCAACAGGAAGAAATAAAGAGCATGCTGTTCTCGCGGTGACCACCGGTCTTTTGAAGATTTTAAATAAAACGGAACTTGAAGGAGTCATAGCTCATGAACTTTCACATATTGGAAATAGAGATATACTATTATCTACGGTTATAGTTGTGCTTGTCGGCTTTATTTCGATACTTGCAAATATGTTTATGAGAACAGGATTTATTGGTGGAAGAAATAGGGAAGAAAGAAACGGCGTATTTATGATTATTGGAATTATATTTGTAATTATTTCTCCCATAATAGCAACTTTTATACAGCTCGCTATTTCCAGAAAAAGAGAATTTCTTGCAGATGCTTCAGGTGCGCTTCTCACAAGATACCCAGAAGGATTGGTTTCGGCACTTCAAAAAATTTCAAATACAAATATTCCGATGAAAAATCCAAACACTGCTACGGCCCATCTTTATATTTCAAATCCATTTGGCGGCGCTGGCAAAAAAGTTGTATTATTATTTAGCACGCATCCAAGAGTTGAGGACAGAATAAAGGCACTTTTAAGTATGAAAGAATAGGTTTTTTGAAGTTTTTTCTTGTGTTTTGATTTTAATTCCAATCAAATAATAAATACCTTGATTGGACAAAAAAATGAAAAAAGATAAAGAAAAAGAGGAACTTTTTAATGAAATATTATCTCTAAAGGAAAGGATAAAAATTCTTGAAAAAGATCTGATACACGATGATTTGACAGGCTTGAAGACAAGAGCTTTTTTAGAGGAGGAACTTGATGAAAATTTACGCGAAATATTTACAAAAGATAAACATGATAGAAAAGAAAGTTTGGACCGTAAAGAAATAAGTGTTCTTTTTATTGATGTAGATGATTTCAAAAATATTAATGATGTATATGGACATAATGTTGGCGATATAGTTCTTAAAATTGTTGCAAATGTTTTTAAAAAGAATGTCAGAGGTACTGATGTGGCTGCAAGATATGGCGGAGAAGAGTTTGTGATTTATTTTTTGGGAATGAATGAAGAAGATGCTTTTATTAAGGCGGAAAAAATAAGAAAGTCTGTAAAAGAAATATTTTTTAATGATTATCCTGATTTAAAAATCAGCATAAGTATAGGAGTGGCTTTGGCAAAAAATCATTCCAGAGTTGAACTGATAAGATCTGCAGATATTGCGATGTACAAGGCAAAAAGTTTGGGTAAAGATAGAGTGGTAAAATATTCTAATATAGAAAAATAAATTGAATAATTTTTTCTATTGATATAGTATGATAAAAAAGGAGGGTTCGCATAGTGGTCTAGTGCGCCACCTTGGAAAGGTGGTATGGGGGAAACTCCATCAAGAGTTCAAATCTCTTACCCTCCGCAATTTTGTTTTTAATCTAAAAAGTTATATCATTGTCTTATGAAACAAAAGATTTTACCTACGATAATTCTCCTATTAATTCTATTTGTAGTTTTCTTTTTTATATATATGAAATTTTATAATGAAGAAAAGCAAACTGTAACGTCTGGAGTAAAAATATATGAAACTGCTTGTGGAGGATATAAGACAGGTGAAATAAAAATTGATTCAAAAATTTTATCAGTAGATATTGCGGATGACAAATGCAAGCAAGATTTAGGATTATCTGGAAGAATGTTGATGAAGGATAATGGAGGAATAATTTTTATTTTTGAAAAGTTAGGAAATTACGGTTTTTGGATGAAGAATATGAATTTTTCTTTAGATATTATATGGATAGACGATAAATTTAAGATAGTTGGCATAGAGAAGAATCTTTCTACGAGCACATATCCTAAATCTTTCGGTAGTAAGTATTTAGCAAAATATGTTTTGGAAGTATCTGCAGGATATTCTATAAAAAATAATGTAAAAGTTGGAGACAGAATCATTTTTTCTAAAAAATAATTGAGAAAAAATATTTTGCATGAAAATTAAAGAAAAAATGCCTTTTAATAGGTATTTTTTTCTGTTTTTGCCAAAATAAAAAATGACAATAAGAAGAAATAATTTTTTTTGTCTAAAAACATCTATATTTTTCATTGTGCTATGGAACAGAGCTTTACACATTATTCTTTTTGGTTTATTTTTTAAAAAACATGTTTTTTTCTATTCTTTTATAATCATTTTGGGTGTAAAATTATCTCACAATTTATTAATTTAGTAATTTTACAAACATGGTAAAAACAGGAAGCGGCAGAGTCAATCTTATTAGAAGTATTGCAAAAAGAGATGGTCAAATAGTTCCTTTTGATTTGGCAAAAATCACGAGCGCTATAAATAAATCAATGGCCATTAGCGGAGAAGGATCCATAGAAGAAGCAGAGCTTGTTGCAAATAAGGTTTTGGCTGAACTTGTAAAAATAGCTAAGAAATTCAAGGATTTTGTTCCTGATGTTGAGGGTATTCAAGATATAGTTGAAAGAGAACTTATACTAAGTGAATACGTAAAATCTTCAAAAGAGTACATTCTCTACAGACAAGAAAGAAATAAACTCAGAAGCGTTGGAGTTCAAGTTCCTGCTAAATTAAAAAAACTTACAGCTGACAGCAAAAAATATTTTAAAAACCAGCTTGGAGAATTTGTTTATTATAGAACATATTCAAAGTGGATTGATTCAGAAGGAAGGAGAGAAACTTGGATAGAAACAGTGGATAGATACATTTCTTTTATGAAAGGCAAGCTTGGAAAAATTTTAAAAGATACTGAGTATGAAGAATTAAGAGAGGCAATTTTAAATCAGGAAGTAATGCCTTCAATGAGGCTTCTGCAATTTGCCGGTCCTGCAATTGAAAGAACAAATGTAGGTGCTTACAATTGTTCTTTTATAGCTCCATCATTGCTTACGGATTTTGCTGAAATAATGTACATATCAATGTGCGGAACTGGTGTTGGTTTTTCTGTTGAAAGTCAGAATGTTCAATCTCTTCCGCAAATTAAATTTCAGACTGGCAAAAAATTACAAAAGCATGTTATTGCTGATAGCAAAGAAGGCTGGGCAGATGCTTTAACTGTCGGTTTAAAAACTTGGTATGACGGCAATGATATAGATTTTGATTTTTCTTTGATCAGACCAGCGGGTGCCAGATTAAAAATCGGAGGTGGAAAAGCTTCTGGTCCAGATCCACTGATTAGACTTTTGAATTTGGTAAGAAGTAAAGTCTTAGCTAAACAAGGAAGAAGATTATCAAATCTTGATGCCCACGATATTATTTGTGCTATAGGTGATTGCGTGGTGGCAGGTGGTGTTAGAAGAAGCGCTCTTATCTCTCTTTCTGATCTGGACGATGAAGCAATAAGAGATGCTAAAAAAGGCCAATTTTACCTTACAGAACCACAGAGAAGCATAGCCAATAACTCGGCTGTCTACATACAAAAACCGACATCAGTAGAGTTTTTTGATGAATGGATAGCTCTTATGAAATCTGGCTCAGGAGAAAGAGGAATATTCAATAGAGGAAGCCTTGCAAAAACGCTTCCAGAAAGGAGAATAAAGATTTTGGGCGGATATATAGGGAATCTAGGAACAAACCCTTGCGGGGAAATTATTTTGCAATCAAAACAGTTTTGTAATCTTTCTGAAGTCGTTGCACGTGCTAAAGATACTGAAGCAGATCTATTGAGAAAAATTAAACTTGCAACTCTTTTGGGAACTTATCAAGCAACTCTTACAAATTTTCAATATCTTTCAAAGGAATGGAAAGAAAATTGCGAAAAAGAAAGATTACTCGGAGTTTCTATTACAGGACAGTGGGATTGTCCAGTTGTTCGCGATGTAAAAGTTTTGAAAAAATTAAAAACAGAAGCTATTAAAGCAAATCAAGTTTTTTCAAAAAGATTTAAAATAAATTCTTCCACTTGTGTTACTTGCGTAAAGCCTTCAGGAACTGTTTCTCAGACCGTTGATTGTGCGTCAGGCATGCATCCAAGATATGCGCCATACTATATAAGAAGAATCAGAATTTCTTGCACTGATTCGCTCTTTAAAATGATAAGAGATCAAGGAGTTCCTTACCAGCCAGAAGTAGGCCAATCAAAAGAAAATGCAACAACTTTTGTTTTTGAATTTCCAGTTAAAGCCCCCAAAGATGCTGTAGTTTCAAAAGATATATCTGCGATCAAGCAGCTTGAATTTTGGAAGATGGTTAAAATAAATTATACAGAACATAATCCATCAGTAACTATTTATGTGGGAGAAAATGAGTGGATAGAAGTAGCAAATTGGGTTTATGAAAATTGGGACATTATCGGCGGTCTCGCATTTTTGCCAAGAAACGATTATGTATATCCGCTCGCTCCTTATGAGGAAATAACTGAAGCCAGATATAATGAACTGGTAAAGAAAGTCGGCAATATAGATTTTTCAAAAATCATCACTTATGAAAAGAAAGATGATTCAGATATGAAAAAGGAATTGGCTTGTGCTGGGGGAATGTGCGAGATAGTTTAAAATTAAAAAACCGCCCAGTGGCGGTTTTTTTATTGATTTTAATATAATTTCAGTATAGAATGCTTTGCATGCACGGGTGGTGAAATGGCAGACACGCTAGCCTTAGGAGCTAGTGCCGTAAGGCATGGAGGTTCAAGTCCTCTCCCGTGCACAAGGCTGTTTTTATAAATAACAGCAAAATTAATTTAAATGCGCCCATAGCTCAGCTGGTAGAGCAGATCCCTCTTAAGGATAAGGTCGTTGGTCCGACTCCAACTGGGCGCACATTAATTAAATTGGGGCGGGGAATCGACCATTACATGGTCAGTACAGGTTTCCCATTTTTTCGCAATAGTAATTGCTCAAAAATATGGGAGAACCTTTTCGATCTCCGCACGCAAGCAAAGCAGTTTGCTTGCTCCTGGGCACGAAATAAAATACACATTTTTCAATGTGTATTTTATTTCGTGCCTCCTAGTAGAAGAAGTTAGAACTTGTGTGATGAAATCAGAAACAAATTTTGAAATTTATTCACCTGATAAAGTTATCAACAAAAGTTGACGTTTCCGCCATATTTACACTACCTGTGCCTCCTAGTAGAAGAAGTTAGAACTTGTGTGATAAAATCAGAAACAAATTTTGAAATTTATTCACCTGATAAAGTTATCAACAAAAGTTGACGTTTCCGCCATATTTACACTACCTGTGCCTCCTAGTAGAAGAAGTTAGAACTTCTGTGATGGAATCGAAAACGGATTTAGAAATATACCAACCGGGAAAAGACGAAACATCTTCTCCAGATACTCCTTATAAGTATATTTAGGTTTTATGTTAAAAGGAGGATTCGCCATTATCTTTTCTGCAACTCTTAAACATATTTTTTCCGATTCAATATATTTCTCGGGGAGTGGCTTTATAATTATAGAAAACAAAGTGAGGACTCTTTGGGCTCTATCTAAAGCTTCCGCATCAGTTATTGTCTCTTTAAACTCTTTCTCATATATCCTCTTAAAATCTTCAAGCGCTTCCTTACTTATTTCCATTGTATAGTATAGTGATTTTGTTAATAAAAAGTCGATCTATATTGAAGCTTTAGCAGATTTGATTAAATATGTCCACTTAGCTTAACAACTCCATAATTGAAACTTCCAATATACGGGAGATTCGTTGAAGAGTCACAATGGTAGGATTAGTTATACAACCGTTCTCAAGTTTAACAACCGAATGATAGGAAACATCTGCTAATTTTGCCAGACGATCTTGAGATAGTCCTTTTGCTTGTCTTAACCTTTTAATATTAATTCTTATTTCATTATTCATATTAAAATCATTGTATCTGAAATTAGAACATCGGAAAGATGGGTGAACTTGTCGCTCCGTCCAACTTTTAAGTCAAAAAGTGGACAATTTAAGAATGAACTCTCATTATAGGTGTAACAAATTTTGTTGTATCGGTAGTAGCTATACAAAAACAATAAGTTATCTCATCGGCTGAAGCATTTGGGTTAAAGGTAATACTTGAAACCTTTATAATAGATAGTTCTTCAACAACGGAAGTTCCCTTAATAGGTTGAGATTTAATCGTTTGAGCTATTTTAGATAGGTATTTTTTCTTCCCGATTTTTAAGGGACATTGAGAAATTATTTCTGCGAGAATAGGTATAATTTCATCCCACTTTGTTTGACTGAACGTTTCGTGATTTCCTCCACATGCAGAGATCAATGCATTTAGTTCTGTTCTTAATTGCTCAAATGATAATGCGGCGGTAATATCATCAGCCATACTTGAGTTATCACTTTTTTTTAATTGATCAAGAATTATTCTGTGTATACGAGCAAGCACCAACGCGCCTTCTTCAGATTCATCAATTTCTGTATGCATGGTCCAATTACAATAAAAATTTAATAATGAATATTTATTGCGGTCTGTAGAAGTAACTTTTTTTATTAATTTTCTCGCGAGTGTAAATATATGCTGAACATGCGCCTCCTCTAATGGAGAGTGAGAAACTGCATTATTTAATTTTTCAACAATTTCGCTTATCATTGTTTAATATTCCTCTTATGATAGTAAAAATAGCATAAATTTAGCAATTGGTGTATTGCAATAATATCAGGCGTTTTCCTTGATTATAATACTTGTATTTAAATGCCGGTGCCTCCTAGTAGAAGAAGTTAGAACTTGTGTGATGAAATCAGAAACAAATTTTGAAATTTATTCACCTGATAAAGTTATCAACAAAAGTTGACTTTTCCGCCATATTTACACTACCTGTGCCCGGGGCGGGGATCGAACCCGCATCCCTTACGAGACACGATTTTAAGTCGTGCGCGTATACCAGTTCCGCCACCCGGGCATATTTAATTATATCGAAATATCATTTCTAATATTTCTTGAGGCCCAGGGCAGAATCGAACTGCCGCATATTCCTTTTGCAGAGGAACGCTTTACCACTTAGCAACTGGGCCAAAATTATTTCAAAGAGATTGTGTCTATTTTTTGCCTATGTTTTTCACCTAAATCTATTTGAAAATCAAAAGTTGGAATTCTGCCTAATTTTGTATTGTTTTTAATGTATTGTCTGAATTCTGATCTCATTCTTTTGGTGAACTCAAGAGCCACATCCTCTTTGTCCTCTGGAAGAACTGTAAAAAGAATATTAGCATATTTTTCATCATTTGAAAGTCTTACATCAGTAATTGTGATGAGAGAAGCGCCGTTTGATTCTTTTTGAATAAATTCTGCAGCGGCGTTTTTAATTATTGTTGCAATTCTTTCTGATCTATTGTCACTCATATATTTATTTTTCTATGGTTTTAAATAATAAGAGCTTGTCTCCTGGAGCAGGAGGTACTTCTGATTGAAATTGACAGCCAAACTCAACTCCCTCGCGCACTTCACCGACTTTATTTTTTTCTTTTTGCAAATCTCTAATTTTTCCTCGGCCGATTTCAATATCTTTGCGCATTATTTTGGCATCTTCTCCTATAAATACAGTGCCTTTTTCAACTCTTCCTCCTATAACATGCTTGTCTTTCATTGAGCTAAAAACTTTCAATACTTTTACTTCAGATGTTACTTCTTCAACCATTACTTTTGGCGTTCTTCTCAACACTTCTTCGATAAGCCACTCTGCAATTTTATAAATTATATCAAACTTTTTTATTTCTATGCCTGATCTCTCCGCTAAATCTTTAGCGGAAGAATCTATTCCTACATCAAAACCCAGTATGATGGCTGGATTTTTACCGAAAGCTTGTTTTACATCACTCTCCGAAATATTTCCCGTTCCAGCTCCGATAATTTTTATTTTCATCCCATCTTTATTTATCTTGTCTATCTCATGTTCTACTGCGTGTATAGAACCGGCAGCTTCCGTTTTTATCATTATTCTTATCATATTTAAATCAGAATCATCAGTAGAACTATCTGTATTGTAATTTTTAATTGGAATATTTTTTTCCTTCTCTTTCTCTTCTAAAATATATTGCTCAGCTTCTTTTTTACTATCAAAAGTAATAAAATTTTCCCCAACTCTTGGAAGCTTGTCAAAGCCAATAATCCTGATAGGGGATGAAAAAACAGCCTCTGTTATTTTTTTGCCCAAGAAATTTTCCATCATTCTTGTAGGTGCAATTCTGCCCTGAGATACTACATACATTCCATTTCCAATATGTCCATCTTTTATTACAAGTACTGCAGTGATACCTTTTTGTTTATCCATGTGAGCTTCTATTATCAAACCTTCGGCGAGTTTCTTAGTATCACCTTTTAGTTCTTGCATATCAGCAACAAGAAGAACCATATCCAGAAGTTCCGGTACACCCTGGCCTGTTTTTGCTGAAATTGGTACGTAAGGAATATTTCCTCCATATCCCTCAAGATAAATTTCATTTTCTACTAAGCTATTTTTTGTTTTTTCTACATTTGCTCCTGGTCTATCTATTTTATTTATAGCAATTACGTAAGGTATTTTACTATCCGTAATGCATTTTAAAGCTTCAAGTGTTTGCTTTTTCACTCCTTCTTCTGCGGAAACGACAAGTATGGCTACATCTGCAATATTAGTGCCACAAGTTCTCATGAAGCCAAAAGCTTCATGTCCTGGAGTATCAAGAAAAGTAATTCTTTCACTGATTCCTGCAGGGGTTTTGTGAACAACTTCATATGCAGAAATTCTCTGAGTAATTCCACCAGCTTCTGTATCTACTATATTTGTTTTTCTAATGTAGTCTAAGAGAGTAGATTTTCCATGATCAATGTGACCCATTACAACGATAATAGGAGGACGCTTTATTATGCTGTTTTTGGCATTTTTTTCCATAATTTTTTGACAATATAAAAACAATCAGGCTTTCCATCTCGTTTATTTATTAGTTATTTACTATATTATGCTTTCTTTAGCTTTTTGCAAGACCGTTTTTTCTTCGGCGGTAAGCTCATATTCGGATGATAAATTTTTAATAGGTTTTGAAAAAACACTTAAATGATCGCGAGAATATATGCTGGATATTACAACTCCATCTCCTTCGCTATTTACCAAGGCAGTTGCAAAACTCTGATTGCTTCCAGAGCCATCGCCGCGAAATGGATTAAATCTTACAGTTTCATTTCCAGACACTGTTTTTTTAAGTTTTTTATCTACTACTTCTAATTTTTCTGTGGTTTTTTCTGCGTGTTTTTTAAGATTTTCCGTATCTTTTCTAATAGCATCTATTGCATCATCTAAAGAACCATTTTTGCTCCCGAGAAGTTTTTTAAGTTTTATTTCAAGACTGATTACCCAAACAAGGACTAATAGAATTATAGCTGCCGCACTGATGATTATATATGTTTCAAGATTCATTTACCCGAGAAAATTTTTGCTGATGAAAATGTGTTGATGTTATATGACTATGAAGTTTTTATATACAGAAATATCTTTTAAAAAAGTATATCTGCTTACTTCTCATTTTCAACACGTCAGCAAAAACTTTAACGGGTTAATTATATATTTTTTAAATTGTTTTGCAATTATTTAGCGAATTTATTGTAAAAATAAAACTATATACTATCAGGTAAAAATATGGTAAATTATGAAAAATGAATAAGATATATTTAGATAATTCAGCTACAACGCCTGTAGATAAAAAAGTTTTATCTGCTATGGCCAAATATTGGAATAAAGATTTTGGAAATCCAAGCTCTATACATTCTATGGGGGTAAAGGCAAAAATTGCACTGCAAAAAGCCAGAAAAATAATAGCTGATCTGATTGGCGGGCATGATAGAGAAATAATTTTTACGGGAGGGGGAACAGAATCTAATAATCTGGCTATTTTTGGTTTAATTAATTCTGTAAGAAAAGAAGGCAGGAAATATTCTGATATTCATGTTATTACAACAGAAATTGAACATAGTTCTATCAATGAATGTTTTGAAGAACTTGAAACCAGGGGCGCTAAAGTTGATTATTTAAAAGTAGATGGGTTTGGGCTTATTAATCCAAAAGATTTGAGAGAAATGATTAGAAAGGAAACTCTCCTTGTTTCCATTGGTTATGCAAATAGTGAAATTGGAGTGATACAGCCTATAAAAGAAATTATCAAAGAGATAAGACATTGTAGAAAAAAATTTGGACGAGAAAGAATAGGATTGCCTTATTTACACACTGACGCTTCACAAGCAGGACTTTATTTAAATATGAATGTAGAAGAATTAGGTGTGGACTTGATGACTCTTGATGCGCAAAAAATGTATGGTCCAAAAGGAGTTGGTGCTTTGTATATACGTGGTGGAATAAAAATTAGTCCTATTATTTTTGGTGGGGAACAAGAAAAAGGAATAAGAAGCGGAACAGAAAATATTCCTTTTATAGTTGGTTTTGCAAAAGCGTTTGAACTTGCACAAAAAATAAAAAATAAAGAAAGTCAAAAACTTATCAAAATTAGAGATTATTTTTTTAACGAAATAAAAAAAGTTATTCCAAGTGTAATTATAAATGGACACTTAGAAAACAGGCTTCCAAATAATATTAATATTTCTATTCCAAACCAAGATGGAGAGATGCTAGTTTTTAGGTTAGATGAAGCAGGAATAATTTGTTCATCAAGCAGTGCTTGTGCTTCTGGAACTGGGGAGTCTGCTGTGGTTAGAAAAATTGCAGAGAAAACAAATGTTAGCGATAAAGAAGTAAATGATAGGGCAAAATCAACACTCAGATTTTCAATGGGAAAAGATACAAAAATTGGAGACATAAAAAAACTGTTGGTAATTTTAAAAAACATCAATTCATAAAGTTTGTTTTTATAATTGTAATGTATTACAATACTTGTAACTGATATGGAAAACTTAACTAAACAACAAATAATATTACTTACTCTTTTAGTGAGCTTTGTCACGTCTATTGCTACTGGTATTGTTACTGTTTCTCTAATGAATCAAGCACCTGTAGGTGTAATTCAAACAATAAATAGAGTTGTAGAAAAAACAATACAGACTGTTACATCTCCAGGCAAAGATACTCAAACAGTAGTAAAGGAAACAGTATTGGTAAATCCGGATGATCAGATAGTATCTGCTGTAGAAAAAACTTCTAAAAGCGTAATCAGAATTTACAGAACAAATATAGATCCGTCATCAGGATTAAATTCTATGGTGTTTGTTGGACTAGGTGCTGTGGTAACTGATGATGGTATTGTTGCTACAGACAATAGTCTTATTGCAGAAGGAGGCAAATACTTTACTACAATCGCGGATAATAAATTACTAGATCTTTCTATTGCGAGAGCAGTTTCCAGTGAACAAATTGCATTATTAAAAATTAAAAATGATGAAAAAAATCCAATAATTTTTTCTAAGATTCCTATTTCAGCAGATGATTTAAAGTTAGGACAAACAGTCATTTATATAGGAGGTGAAACAAAAAATACAGTATCTACGGGAATAGTTTCCAGTTTATCTGCAAAAGAAGTAAAAGCAAATGATAATTCCACTTCTACTGTTGCAACAACAAAAATATCTTCTATAGAAACATCAATATCTTCTAATTTTATTGCTGGTGGTTTGCTTTTAAATCTTTCTGGTGAGCTTGTCGGAATAAAATCTACATATATGGATAGTTCAAAAACAATTTTTTTTGCTCCAAGTTTCAATATTCAAGAAGCCCTTTCTTCTTTAATAAGTTCTCAGAAGAAGACTCAATAATTGCTGATTTTTTGACTTTTTATCTATAGGAAGTTAATATGTGATTTGTAAGCAAATTTTTAATTTTACATTTTATTTTTATCATGCCTCCATTCAATAATTTCACAACAAAAGCAAAAGAAGTAATACGAAGAGCTCATGAGCTTGCTGTTGAACGCGGACAAAATCACGTCAATCCGCTCCATCTTTTAGCTGCACTAGTTCTTCAGGAGGAAAGTGTTGTTTCTTCTATTTTAGACAGATTGGAAATAGATATAATTTTATTTACAGATTCAATACTTGAAGCAATAGAATCTACAGTTTCATCAACAACGCTTTCTCCCTCAAATCAGATATATCTGACTCCGGATTTAGCTCAGATTTTAGATTTGTCTGGAAAAGAAGCGCAGGATTTGAAAGATGAATTCATTTCTACCGAACATCTTTTTTTGGCTGTACTCGATACGCCTTGCAGTGCCCGAGATATTTTGCAAAAATTTAAGATTGATAAAACAACTATATTAAAAATTCTTTTAGAATTGAAAACTTTAAAAGGAGATGAAATTAATCAGCCTAAAAAATACAGAGCAATTTTAAAGTACACTAGAAATCTTACAAAGCTTGCTAAAGATAATAAACTCGATCCTGTTATTGGACGCGACAATGAAATTTCAAGAATAATTCAGATACTTTCAAGAAGAACAAAAAATAATCCAATTCTTATAGGAGAAGCTGGGGTAGGAAAGACCGCTATTGTAGAGGGATTAGCTATAAGAATTGCTACCAATGATGTGCCGGAATCTTTAAAAGATAAAGAGCTAGTTTCTCTTGATCTCGGACTTCTTATTGCTGGTACAAAATACAGAGGAGAATTTGAAGAAAGATTGAAAGGAATTATAAAAGAAATAGAAAAGTCTGAAGGGAAAATAATTCTTTTTATAGATGAGATACATACTATTGTCGGTGCAGGTTCTGCTGAAGGTTCAATGGATGCTTCAAACATGTTGAAACCGGCTTTATCAAGAGGCGAGCTTAGAACTATCGGAGCAACGACGCTTAAAGAATATCAGAAGATTGAAAAAGATCCTGCGCTTACAAGACGTTTCCAGTCTGTAATGGTTTCTGAGCCTTCTATAGAAGATGCAGTCGCTATTTTACGAGGACTTAAAGAAAAATATGAACTTTATCATGGAGTAAGAATTACTGATGATGCTATTTTGTCTGCGGTGAATCTAAGCAGCAGATATATTACTGATAGATTTTTGCCTGATAAAGCGGTAGATCTTATTGACGAAGCTTCATCGATGCTTAAAATTTCTCTTGAAAATATGCCGCCTATACTTGAAGAAACAAGAAGAAAAGTAATGAGGCTTGAAATAGAAAAAGAGGCGCTCAAAAAAGAAGTTGAAGGAGAAAAAAAGAAAGAAACTAAAAAAAGAGTTGAAATTATTGAAAAAGAAATTGCTGATTTGAAAGAAAAAACTTCCGACTTAGAGCTCAGATGGACAACTGAAAAAGAAATTTTGGGCGGTATAAAATCTCTCAAAAAACAATTGGAGATTTTGAGAATTGAAGCTGAAAATGCAGAAATACAAGCAGACCTTTCCTTGGCTGCTGAGATAAGATATGGAAAAATTCCCGAAGCTGAAAAAGAATTAGATATAAAATTAAAAAAATTAAAAAAACTTCAGACTTCAAGAAGAGTTTTAAAAGAAGAAATTACAGAAGAAGATATTGCAGCGGTGGTTTCAAAGTGGACTGGAGTTCCTGTATCTCGCATGCTTGAAAGCGAAGCGCATAAGCTTGTAAGAATGGAGGAAGAATTGGAAAAAAGAATCGTTGGACAAAATGAAGCTGTTAGAAAAATTGCTGACACAATAAAGAGATCTCGTGCTGGAATCGCAGATCCAAACAGGCCTATTGGTTCATTTATTTTTCTCGGTCCTACAGGAGTAGGAAAGACAGAGCTTACAAAAGCACTCGCAGAATTTTTATTTGATGATGAAAAAGCGCTTATAAGAGTAGATATGTCCGAGTTTATGGAAAAACATTCTACTTCAAAACTCATAGGTTCTCCTCCGGGATATGTCGGATATGAAGAGGGCGGAGCTCTTACAGAAATGATAAGACATAGGCCTTATTCGGTTCTTTTATTTGATGAAATTGAAAAAGCTCATCCAGAAGTGTTCAATTTATTGTTGCAGGTTCTTGATAATGGAAGACTTACAGATTCAAAGGGCAGGGTAGTTAACTTCAAAAATACTGTAATAATAATGACATCAAATATCGGAGCGCAGTTCATAGATAAGATGGAACAGATAGGATTTACCACGACTGATGAAAAAAATAACGAGTATAATTTAGTAAAAGAAAAAGTTTTTTCTAGTTTGAAAGAATTTTTCAGACCGGAGTTTATGAATCGTCTGGATGATGTAATAATCTTTGATATTTTGAGCAAAGAAGCCATTAGAAAAATAGTTGATATACAAATAAACTTGGTCAAAGAAAGATTGCAATCTAAAGAAATATCTTTGCAGATTTCAGATAAAGCCTTGGATTATTTATCAAAGGAAGGATACAATCCTCAATATGGCGCAAGACCGCTAAAAAGGCTTATTCAAAATAAACTTTTAAATCCTATTGCATCTTTAATAATTTCTCAAGGAATATTGAAGGGCGGAACAGTAATGGTGGATATAAAAAATAATGACATTTCATTCAATGTCAAAAAAGGTAAAAAAGGATCCATAGTGGAAAAAGAAATTTTTAAGGAAGATGAAAAATAAGAAAAGTTTAAAAACCGCTTTAAGGCAGTTTTTAAACACTAGGTTTTCTTTGCAGTAGAAGAATCCGCCTCCGCGGACACTAAACACAACTCGATTTACTCAACTGAGTACAGTTTCGTGAATCGATCTCTGTTAAAGAAATAGGCGCGGTTTCGCAAAGCGAAACCGCGCCTATTTTGTTTGAAAAATAATACAATAAATGATACTATGCTTTCGTTGCGCCGGTCGTATAGTGGCAATTACACGAGACTGTAAATCTTGCGGCTTCGGCCTTCGGGGGTTCGAGTCCCTCCCGGCGCACAAAAATAAAACGCTTTTATGGCGTTTTTATTTTTGTGCGCCGGAGAAACTGCTGGGAGAAGTTTCGTGAGGGACTCGAAGCCTGTTTGTGTAGATTTTGTGAGTATAACGAAACAAAATCTACACAAACAGGGTACTGACCCTGTAAGGATCGAGCCTCTCCCGGCGAATTTAATATACAAAAATAAACAAAATGGTTATAATGAGCAGACCATGGATTTAGCATTAGTATTATTATTGAAATATAAATATCTTATATTGCTTCCTATTACTATTTTTGAAGGCCCTTCAATTTCTATTGTTGCAGGTGCTTTTATTGCTACTGGTTATTTAAATCCATTTATTGTATACGGTATTGTTATACTCGGAGATATGATAGGTGATACTTTTTATTATTGTATAGGTAGATTCGGTGGTTTTTATTCTAAGTTACGTCATTTTTTTAAAATAGATGATAAAAGAATGATTATTATAGAAGAAATGTTTATGAATAATGGCCCCAAAATTTTATTTTTAGGTAAAGCACAAGGTTTAGGTGCTATTGTGCTTATGGCAGGAGGACTTGTAAAATATCCATATAAATTATTTATGTTATATAACATAATAGCAACTTTGCTGAAATCTTTAATACTTATTTTGATTGGTTTTTATTTTGGCAAGGAATATGCAGTGGCAAATAATTATATAACTAAAATAGGAATTTTTTTGTCATTTGCATTTTTAGTAATAGCGTATTTTTATATGCGTAAAAAATTTAAATTAGAAAAATAATTATTGTTTCATAAAAGTAATATATAAAATTATCATCTAGAAAGTTTTTTGAGAGCGAATATTTGTCTAATGCATTTTTCTAATGGTACTGTAGTAAAAATTTGTCTTGTCATTTCTAGATCTCCAATACTCCCTAAAAAAAATCCCATTTTATCAAATTTTCTTGGACTTATGACATTATCCCATCTGATGATTCTTGTGGTGATTTTTTTTGAAATTATTTCTTCGTTTATAAAAACTTCTAATCCGAATTTGGCGATTTGAAGCAACTCTTTTTCTTTAGAAAGTAGTAAATTTTTATTAAACACTCTTTCTCCAGAGACAAAATCTATACCGAGGACTTTATAAAGATAATAAGCATTATGGCGCAGACTAATTGTCACACCAACTTTATTTTCTAATACCGGAAGAATCAAGTCTTCAACTGCCTTTACGGAAAGACCAATTAAATCTGCATCTATCATTACGATCAAATCATTTTTTGCTCTTTTTAATCCTAATAGTACAGCTTTGGTTTTTCCGTAATTATTATCTTGATTTATCAATATGATATTTGAATATTTTAATACAATCTCTTTTGTGTTATCTGTTGAAGCATCATTAATTACGATGATTTCATCGATAGAAGGACAATTGCTTATTACTTCAAGAACTTTGCCTATCCTGTCTGCTTCATTATATGCTGGAATAATACACGAAATTTTCATATATTTAGTATATCTTTTTATTATAAAAAATGAAATAACTTTGGTTTATTTTTTTACTTTTTCTATAGTATAAAAAGTTTTTTGTAAAAAACCATTTTTTATGTTTAAATAGGCAAATAAATGAATATACGAAATTTCAGTATTATTGCCCATATAGATCATGGAAAATCTACTCTAGCAGACAGAATGCTTGAGATCACAAATACCATAGAAAAGCGCAAAATGATGGATCAGGTTCTTGATAGTATGGAGCTTGAAAGAGAGCGCGGTATTACCATTAAAATGCAGCCTGTTCGCATGAAATGGAAGCTGGATGGACAAGATTACATAATGAACCTTATTGATACTCCGGGGCATATAGACTTCTCTTATGAGGTTTCTAGAGCCTTGAAAGCTGTTGAGGGTTCTATTCTTTTAGTGGATGCAACTCAGGGTGTTCAGGCACAAACTTTAACTACTTTAAACATGGCGCGAGAATCAAATCTTGTGATTATTCCCGTTGTCAGCAAAATAGATTCTCCGCTCGCAAGAACTGCTGAAGTAAAAGAAGAAATTTCAGAACTTTTAAATATTGATGAAAGTGAAATTATGGAAGTTTCCGGAAAAACAGGGGATGGAGTTCGTGAACTTTTAAATGAAATTATAAAAAGAATTCCTGCACCGCGCGGAGAATCAGGAGAAGATAATTATCAGTTGCAAATAGATGAAAAATCTTTCAGAGCTTTGGTTTTTGATTTTAAATATTCAAATCACAGCGGAGTTACAGTTTTTGTAAGAGTTTTTAATGGAGAAGCGAAGAAAAATACCCCGCTTATTTTTAAAGTTTCCGGAAAGTCATTTATTGCAACAGAAGTTGGTATTTTTTCTCCAACTGAAGTACCGACAGAAACTTTATCGGCGGGAGAAATCGGTTATATTGTCACAGGAATAAAAGAATCAGATGTAGCTTCTGTGGGAGATACTATTTCTCATGTAAAAGATACTCAGCCGCCTTTGCATGGATATTTTAGACCATCGCCGGTAGTTTGGGCGTCTATATATCCGGAAGGCGCAGATGATTTTGCTATGCTTAAATTAGCTCTTGGAAAACTAAGACTTTCAGATTCATCTTTTACATTCGATGAAGAAACTTCAGGAACTTTGGGCAGGGGATTCCGATGCGGATTTTTAGGAATGCTTCACTTGGAAATAATTGTTGAGAGATTAAAAAGAGAATTTACTTTGAATCTTATTGTTACGACCCCAAGCATAAATTATGAAGTAACTTTTAATAATGGCAAAAAAGAAATGATTTTTTCCCCATCGCTTTTTCCAGAAGATCACATGATAGCGAAAATAATGGAGCCATGGGTGAGGGTGAGAATTATTACTCCTGGAGAATATATTGGTGCAATAATGCAGCAATTATATGAACATGAAGCTGTGATAGGAGACTCTGAAAGTTTTGGAGACAACAGAACCTCTCTTACACTGGAAATGCCTTTAAGGGAGCTTATGAGAAACTTTTTTAATGAACTTAAAAGCATGACTTCAGGTTATGCGTCTATTTCTTATGAAATTATGGATATGAAAGAAGCGGATGTTGTAAAAATGGATATTTTGGTAGCAGATGAACCTGTCCCTGCATTTTGCAGAATAGTTGCAAGAAGAAGAATGCAAGAAGAAGCAGATCAAGCAGTGGAAAAACTTTATAATGTTATACCAAGACAAATGTTTAATTTTAAGATTCAAGCCAAAGCAACAGGAAGAATTATTGCTTCAAGATCTGTTTCGGGAATGAAAAAAGATGTTACAGATTATTTATACGGGGGAGATATTACTAGAAAAATGAAACTCAGAGAAGCACAGAAAAAAGGCAAGAAGAGAATGAAAGAAAGAGGAAAGGTAAATATTACTCAGGATGTATTTTTAAAGATGATGAAAGGTGATTAGTTTTGGTTGTTAATTGATAAAAAATACAAAGAGGGTTTTCGCGAAGCGAAAACCCTCTTTGTATTTTTGAATAGCTAAAAGCTTAGAACTATTGATTATCTCCAAAATGGAGAATAAAGCACAACCATGCTTATGATTAAAAGTGCTCCTATTACAACCCACGCATATTTTATTATTTTTTTTGTTTTTTTATGAAAAAGCATTGTTATTATTCCTTTATTCTTATAAAATGGTATGTACAATAACTATACACTAAAATGATTGATTTTCAACAAAAAAGACAGATTAAAAAAGTCATATATTCTAAAGTTTCTTTTGTAATTTTGCTTATTTTAGTGATTCTTTTAGGTAAGGCTACGTATAATATTTATACTAAATCTAGATTGAGTTCTGAAAGTTATAATGAAACAAAAAAAGACTATGAAAGTTTAAAGGCCAGAAAAGATATGTTAGAGTCCGAGATAAATAGATTAAAAACTGATACTGGTATAGAGGAAGAAATAAGAAGCAAGTTTAATGTAGCAAAACCAGGGGAGACCGTTGTAGTGGTTATTGATGGTAGTAGCAGTACTTCTACTAATGCAAATAGCTCAAAAGGAAGTTTTTGGTCAAGTTTTTGGGGAATGTTTAAATAATAAATTGCGGGTGTAATTTAGTGGCAGAATGCGACCTTCCCAAGCCCCGTAATAAGAAAATAGTTTTGTGCGAGGTGTTGCGAGTGTAGTATAGTGGTAGTACGGGTGCTTCCCAAGCATTTGACGCGAGTTCGATTCTCGCCACTCGCACAATTAATATAGAAACCATTTTCTATTAACTGGGTAAACTTGATGCGCGATTTCGATTACCGCCACCCGCACAAAATATATTGCTTTTTAATTATCGTGATATATAATTTAGCTATTATAAAATAATAATAAAAATTATGAAAAAAGTAGTAATGTATTCAACTCCAACATGTTATTATTGCAATCGTGCTAAAGAATTTTTCGATGATTACAATATTTCTTATGAAGCATTCAATGTGCAATCTGATCTAGAAAAAAGAAAAGAAATGATGGAAAGAAGCGGTCAAATGGGAGTGCCAATAATATTTGTAGATGATGTAATGGTTAAAGGCTTTGATGAAGAAGAATTAAGAAAATTGTTAGAAATTAAGGAAATCGGACAATAATCAAAAACCCGCCCACAAGCGGGTTTTTGATTAAATGGTTTTGTGTTATATTTCCTTTATTGCCATCATAGTTCAATGGATAGAACAGTCCCGTCCTAAGGGATAGATGTAGGTCCGATTCCTGCTGATGGCACAAATTAATTGTTCATATAATATTTTTTATAGTATAATATTTGGTATGAATCCAAATGAAAAGGAATTGTTAGAAAAAACATATGAGATGGCGAAAGAGAATAATCATATTCTCAAGGGTATTAGAAGAACAAATCGATGGTCCACTTTTTTTAGAATCTTTTATTGGATAGTTATAATTGGAATTTCCGTTGGAGCTTTCTATTATATACAGCCTTATATTAACCCTATTTTAAAAGCTTACAGCAGCTTGCAGAGTAATATAAGTAATATCGGTTCAGTAGTTAATAAGGCATCAAAATAAAAATATATAAGCTCTAGAATTTTTTTATAAAATAGTGTAGTATCTGAATATATCCCGAAACATTTTGTAAAAAATGTCCGGGCAAACAGTTTTTTAAAGGAAATTGTTTAAGCCAAGGTAGCTCAGTTGGTAGAGCATGTCCCTGAAGAGGATGTGGTCGCCGGTTCAAGTCCGGCCCTTGGCACAAATTTAAAATCATCCAATATTGGATGATTTTAAATTTGTGCCAAGGGCGAAAATGCGTAGCATTTTAAGGGCTTGAACGCCGGAGTATATTGCGAGTAGCAACGAGCAATACGAGGCGGTGCCTAACCCGAGCTGAGCGACGGCGAAGCGAGAGGTGAAGGAAAGACTCCGGCCCTTGACCGTTCTTTTACTATCCTTGACTTACATAATTAACTATTATATAATTGGGCATGAATTCTAGACACATGTGTCCAGAATACGTATAGAGAGACGTAAAGAATGGAGGCTGAGTATGGAAAAATTAAATGTTCTTTGTATTGAAGATTATGAGAGTTTTTTTGCAGCTTGGGAGTGTTATTTTGAGAATGACGGAGTTAATATTATTCCGGCAACTACATTGGCTGAAGCTGAAGAAAAATTCAAAATCCATGGACATGAATTATCTGCAATCGTCATGGACGGTTGTGTTCCGGGCAGTAATTTGAATACCGTGCCCCTTTTGAAGATGATTCTTAAAACCTTCAAAGGGCCCGTGATTGCAACATCCAGTTTATTTAGGAATGAACTCATGGAAGCAGGTTGCACCGACTGGTGCGATAAAGGCGATGTAGTTCTAAAACTTAAAGAAGTTCTTAATTTAAAGTAGGCTAGTAAAACTAGCAAAAGCCCCCAAAATTATTGGGGGCTTTTTATTGACTTATATATTTTATTATGATATAATTTAAGAGAGTACATTTCACAAATGTAATACATTAGAACAATGATCTCAAGGAGGAGATATCGATGAATAAAATACTAATTGTTGAAAAATGTTTTGAAATGTGCAAAATGTGGAAGTGTTATTTTGAAGGCGTTTTTGAGGTTGTTATTGCGAAGTCAATTGATGAAGCATCACAGATGTTGAAAAAACACCAAAATGTTGTGGTCATCGCTTTAGGTGATGTACCCATCACGAATGTCAGTGCTTTGGGTTTTGTAAAGTCTTTCAAAGGACTAGTGGTGGCAATGTCACCTCATCGACAGATTAACGAACAATTGGCATTGTTTTATGGGTGTAAAAGATGTAATCCATGGGAGTTGGTTACAATGCTTGATAAACGGTGTTTAAAATGTTCGTAGATTTTATTTAACCCCGGAGTCATAATGATCCGGGGTTTTCTTTTACTAAAAAAATCGCCGAAGAGCGATTTTTTTAATTTTTTATGCGCTTTTAATTTTTAATTTGGCTTGTCTGTGTTTATCTATCTTAGGCATTATTATTATCAACAGGCCATTTTTATTTATTGCTTCTGATTCATCAACGTCAATTTCTTGGGGAAGAATGATAGTTCTTGAAAATGATCCCCAATACAATTCCTTATGAAAATAGTCATTGCCTGCAGTGTCATTTGCTTCATCTCTTTTCCCTCTTATGGTTACCATATCGCGGGTTATAGATACGTCTAAATCTTCTTGTTTGACGCCAGCTATCATGGTTTTTACGATTATTTCGGAGGGAGTTTGATACATATCTATAGCAAGCTGGCCTTCAGTTTCCACTTCGGATTCTTCCATTTCAGTTTCAACTTGATCTTCGAGTTTTTGATCATTGTCTTCATCATCAACTCTTACAATCCCTGTGATTCTTTCAAAAAAAGATTTTTTTCTCATTTTTGCTAAGATATTTTTAATATTTTTTAATAAATGCGACTCCCATATATAAATCAATCAATTTTTTCTTCTCTGATTTTTTTAATTTTCTCAAATGCTAGTAGCACTATTATAACAGTAATCCAAATAAGTTCCAATGCTATAGTGGTGGATGTTCCCTGATCTCCAATCATTAAGAAATTAAAAATACTATGCATAGCAACAGAGCAGATTATACCTAAAATAATAAATGAGAATTTTTTGAATTTGCTGTCAAAAAAATGAAAACTCATAAACATCGCTATAATTGCAGATGAGACAGTATGCAACAGCGTAGCTCCCACAAATCTCATATTGCCTGTAAAAATAGTTGAAATAATATCGTGATTTTCAAAGGGATTAACCAAAAATAGCATATTTTCTACGGCAGCAAATCCTAAAGCTGTCGTTATCATGTATATCATTGGATCCAAAGGTTCATCATCAGCTTTTGATCTTAAAACAAGTATATACGCTATTATAAATTTAGAAATTTCTTCTATAAAAGGGGCGAATATGACTACAAGCAATACTTTGTCTATTTGAACATTTGTTTGACTGGCTATTTTTTGAAACCAAGGCAATATTTGTCCGAAAATACTTGATGAGAATAATTTTTCCAAACCTAAACCATAGAGATATTTTTCTGAAAACAAAGAAATGAATACGGCGACCATGCCTCCAATGAAGGCAAGCGCCAACATACTTTTCGGTTCAGGATTTTTTCTATCTTCATGCGTCCAAAACAAAAGCCACACAAGAGCAGGAAGCATACCGCTTATAAATGCCAATGATATTGTAATTAAAATATTTGGATCAAAATTCATTATTTATTTTTAGATAGGCCACTTTTCTATCATAAGAATACTTTTGTCTTCATTTATTGATTGCCAAATTTCCTCTGTTAAGAAAGGCATAAAAGGATGGAGAACAGTGAGAACAGTTCTTAAAGTGCCTAATAAAAATTGTTTCCTTGAATTCTTGGATTCCTCATTTCCTTCATTAAATACTTTCTTGCTATCTTCAAGAATAACATCCGCAAGAGTGTGCCAGATATAGTGATATATTTTTTCTCCAGCCATATAGAATCTGAATTCTTCCATATCAAGAGTTATGTCAGTAACAAAAGCATCTCTTTCTTCAATAAGTTTTTTATCCATTTCGCTAAAATCGTTGAACTTATGATTGTATTTTGCGCCTTTTGTAGACTCCAAAATAAATCTTGTTATATTCCAGATTTTGTTTGCAAAGTTTTTATAGCCTTTAATCTTATCTTCAGAAATCTTGCTATCTGTTCCTGGAGTATTTCCTATGGTAAGTGCCATTCTTCCTGCATCAGCACCGAATTTTGCTGCAACGTCTAATGGATCAATTCCATTATTTAATGATTTGGACATTTTTTTTCCTTTTGCATCACGTACTGCTCCATGAAGATATACAGTTTTAAAAGGAATAGTTCCCAAAGCATATCCAGTCATAAGGATCATTCTAGCTACCCAAAAGAACAAAATATCATACATTGTTTCTAATACATCTGTTGGATGATAAAAAGCTAAATCCTTGGTTTTTTCTGGCCATCCAAGTGTTGAAAACGTCCATAGTGCTGAAGAAAACCAGGTATCAAGGGTATCATCATCTTGGGTCCAACCTTCACCTTTGGGAGCTTCAATATCACACACTATGTCTTTGTCTTTATACCAAACTGGAACGCGGTGTCCGTACCAAATTTGTCTTGAAATACACCAATCTCCCAGTTTATCTATCCAGTGGAAGTAAGTTTTATTGAAATAATCCGGAAGTATACTTATCTGTCCGTTTTGGACAGTGTTTCTCATTATCTCCTTTAGAGTTGTTTCTTGTCCAGATTTTATACCATTGATTTCTGAATATGGAATTTTGAAGGATTTATTTACGGCAACAAACCACTGAAGTTTTGGTAAAGGTTCAATTATTCCACCAGTTCTTTCCGCAGTTGAAACATTTTGTTTTATTTCTTCTTCTTTTTCTAGAAGTCCTTCTGATTTTAACCATTCAACTATAACTTCTCTTGCCTCAGCAGCTTTTTTGCCCATTATTCTTTCATCACCAACCATCATTCTGGCTTTTTCATCTATGACTTGTACAACAGGTAAATTATTTTTTTGTCCCATTTCCCAGTCAATCATCGAGTGAGCTGGGGTGACTCCGAGCGCACCTGTACCAAAATCTTTGTCAACTTCTTTATCCGCAATAATTTTAATATGAATTGGAACTCCGCAAAATACTGCATCATATTCTTTTCCAATATATTTTTGATAACGAATATCTTCTGGGTGAACAGCAACTGCAGTATCACCAACTTTTGTTTCGGGTCTTGTAGTAGATATAGAAATAGGGAAGTCCTTGGAATACTTAAATGTATAAAATTTTGCATCTCTTTCTTCATAAACAATTTCATCATCTGAAATAGTAGTTTGACCTTTTGGATCCCAGTTTATTACTCTAAAACCTCTGTAAATAAGTCCATCATCGTACATTTTTTTGAATATTGTACGAACTGCTAGATTTCTTTTTTCATCAAGAGTAAAAGCTTCACGCGACCAGTCGCAAGAAGCTCCAAGTATTTTTGTCTGAGATACTATCGTATTGCGATTTTCTTCAACAAATTTATTGATTCTCTTTAATAGTTCTTCTCTGCCAAGATCATATCTAGATTTATTCTCTTCTTTTTTTATTATCTTTTCAACTTTTGATTGTGTGGCGATGCCAGCATGATCTGTCCCGGGAAGCCAGAGGGTTTTTTTACCACGCATTCTTTGATAGCGAATCATGATATCTTCGATAGTAGCTGTGAGAGCATGTCCCATATGAAGGACGCCAGTAGCATTTGGTGGCGGCATCATTATTGAATATTTTTCTTTGTGTCTAGATGGAAGATTATCTGGGTTAAAAAGACCTGATTCTTCCCATATTTTATATATTCTGGATTCCGTTTCTTGAGGATTATATGGTTTTAAAAATTTATCTTGCATAATCGCTTTATAATAACAAAAACTTTTATAAATGGCCATTGGCTATATTTTATAATCGGCCTATTTTTAAAGAATAAAAAAAGGACTCCCGTCAGTGCTGTTTGCAGCATGAGCAGGAGTCCCAAACTCGAGATCGTGTGTACGATCCCTTTGTGCGGGATGAAGTTATAATATTGAACATAGCCTATGTTGGGGGGACTTACAAGACTCATAGGGTGTCAATACTGTCTTCAATACCGCTTCGGATATACTATTCCAAACTATAAAAAAATCAATAGTGAAAAGTTGATAATTTTGTAGTGAATTTTGGTGTTAAAAAACAAAAATTTTGCTACTTTGGATTAATTTAAACAATAAAAAAGGGACCCCGCCTCGTGCCAGAAGCACTGAGAAAATAAGGGGTCCCAAAATTGAGATCGTATCTGTACGATCTCCAGGAGTTAATCCGAGCGTTGCCTGCGATTTGTGCCGGCGGCATGCAAGGGCGCACTGATAAACAACCTCCTGTCTTGCTAAGACAATATACTATTCCAAACTATAAAAAAATCAATAGTGAAAAGTTGATAACTTAAAAACTTAAAAATGGCTTTAAATAAAGGTTAACTTCCAAAATTAAAGAGATAAATTTCCTTTTGCTTTAAACTCAGTTGCAGTTTTTTTGCCTGATTTAATATTTAAATATCCTGCGATGGCTATCATAAATGCATTGTCTGTAGAGGCGCTTATTTCTGGAACTAAAAATTCTATGTTCAAATCTTCTGCGAGTTTAGCAAGGTCATTTCTAATTTTTTTATTTGCGCTGACTCCGCCGCCTACTATTATAGTTTGTGCGCCATATTGTTCTACAGCTTCTTTCGTTTTTTTAACAATCACTTCTACTACAGCATCTTCAAATTCTCTGGCAATTTCTTGCTTGATTTGTTCTGTAAGATTAGGAATTTTTTGCACAGTATAAAGTACGGCAGTTTTAATGCCAGAAAAAGAGAAATTCAAATCGTGTGAATGAATCATAGGACGGGGCAGAGGATATGGAGGAACTTTGTCGGGATTTTCAGTTCTTTCTTTTTCGGCGAGTTTTGAAATCAGCGGTCCTCCTGGATATGCGAGACCCAATATTCTTGCAACTTTATCAAATGCTTCTCCAATAGCATCATCTCTGGTGTTGCCGATTATTTCGTATTTTAAGCTTTCTTTTATTAATACCAACTGAGTATGTCCTCCGCTAATAAGCAATGCCACAGCAGGATAATTTATATTTTTAATTTCATATTCTTTATCAGATATTTTGTTTAATTGGGCAACGGCCATGTGTCCTTCCATATGGTTTGTCGGCATTATAGGAATATTTAAAAGATCAGATAATGCTTTTGCAAAGCTTACGCCAACCCAAAGAGCCGGTTCAAGTCCTGGTCCATTTGTGACGGCTATTACATCAATTTTCTTATTCCAAACAGCAGAGTTTATTTTTTCAGCCAGTTCTATGAATGGTTCAAATAAATCTTGTTCTCTGGCCAGTATCTCTTTTATTTTTTCAATTTTTTGTTCAGAAAGTTTTGTTTTTTCATCTAAATTAACAATGCCAGATTCTTCCAAACATTTTTCAAGCAGGGGAGTCAGATTTTTTGCATGTTCTCTTTTGGCCATCATAGGAAACACTCCGCCATATTGTGCGTGCAATGCTATTTGAGAATAAAGTTGATTTCCAAGTATTTTAATTTTTGGAGTGGCAGAATTATCATCTGTTTCAATTATACAGATTGCTGTTTCATCGCAAGATGTTTCTATTCCAAGAATTATCATAAAATCTAATATAACATACTAATTAAAAATTTCATTTAAATTTAAAATTGCGGAGAGGGGGAGATTCGAACTCCCGAAAGACTTTCGCCCTTACCGCGTTTCGAATGCGGCGCCTTCAACCAACTCAGCCACCTCTCCGTAAAATAACATTAACATTTTTTGCCTTTTTCTCAAAAAATGTTATATTGCTTATGCATTTCTCGATGGCCTTATCATCTAAAGATAGGATACGTGCCTTTGAGAGGTTGGACTTGGGCTTAGGGACCCAAGGACAAAACCTGTGATAGTTTTTTATGAGCGATAGCAAAATAAAAAGCAGAACAGGTGTACAGCTCCTGTAAGGAGGTAAATTCGGGGTTCGTTTAAGTATTGGAAATTTGAAAATTAAATATTGGCCTTATCGTCTAACGGTTAGGACACGGCCTTTTCAAGGCTGTAATCGGGGTTCGATTCCCCGTAAGGTCACCATTGACAGCTAGCACGAATACGTTATGTAATTAGAGCGCCCGAGAAGGGTGGGATTCTCAATAACATCACATTCAAGTGCTAGCACGAGAAATAAACTATAAAAATACAAATTATGATTTTTCAAAGAGATCACCTAAGTAATGTTGTTTGTAATATTAGAATTCCGCTAGAAGACGGAAAAGAAGAAACTGGCACGGCAATATTTATTGAGAAAAATATGGAGCCATACTTATTAACTGCCGCCCATATCGCTAAAAACATTAATGATAAAACCTATATTATTCTGTCGGATACAAAAGGAACTCCAACTAGAATATTGTTAAATATTTTACTCGGAGGTGGAACTTTTTCTACACATACTCAAGCTGATTTGGCAAAAGTAAAAATAATATTAAATCAAGACAACACCTCTTATCTACAAAATAGATGTTTTCCATATAATCAAATTGATGTAAGTGACAATTCTATTTCTAAAGATGTAGAGTTGACTGCGATTGGATTCCCACTAGGTCTTGGTATAACTGGTACAAAATTTTCTCCGTTAACTTTTAGAACTTATGTGGCGTCACCTAGTATTACACTTCCTAGATTTGATAATAAAACTATATCAGATTTTATAATTTTAGAATTACCAAGTATGGGTGGTTACAGTGGAGCCCCATTATTTGATTTGGGTTATTTAATCTCGGGAGCAATGACCACAAGAAAAGAGAAAACCGTTTTACACGGGATTATTCACGGTACAATATCTGATCCAACCGGTGGAAAACTTGCAGCTATTACACCTTGCAAATATTTAAATGGGTGGTTTTAGTTTAAAAGTATTAAACTATTTACATCCATAAGCATCACAAATTTTGGAACAAGTCGGGCTATTAGTTAAATCATTTTTATCTCCAACATAATTACATCTATAACCACAGTCAAATCTTTTATATTGGGTAGACCCATCTTGATAATATGAACTACCTGCTGATAAACAAGCTTCTTTAGAATTATAGTCCAATCTTACAAGAGTTACACCTTCTCCATAAAGGCTTAATTGCCATGATTTATTACCATATTCATATATTCCATACAGGGCAATCAATATTACCAAAACAATAATTATTTTTTTCATGCATGTATTATAGCATTTCAAAAAAAATCTAAAAGCACGAGAAGGGTCATTATGATATAGTAAAAAACGTTAATAAAGCTTTACGGGGCAATGAATAAATCATCTCTATCTCGAGAAGGTTCACCAGTGTTGTATTGTATTTAATAAAAAATATTGTAATATAGAAGCTGATGGAACAATTTATAGGAAAAATATCGTCATACAATCTGTTCAATTATCTATTATCTGGAATAGTTTTTGTTATCCTTTCAAGTAAGTTTACTTCTTACAATTTCATACAGGGGGATATAGTTATTGGTGTTTTTGTTTATTATTTCATTGGATTAGTAATCAGCAGATTCGGTTCGTTGATTATAGAGCCTATGCTTAAAAAATTTTCTTTTATAAAATTTGCAGAATATTCGCAGTTTTTAAATGCATCAAAAAAAGACGATAAAATTGAAATATTATCTGAAGCTAACAATATGTACAGAACATTTTGTTCTGTGTTTTTGATAATTATTTTATTGAAGTTATATGAAATAGTTGAAGTTAAATTATTAATAAATCATACCTTCAGTGCTTATTTATTGTTAATTTCATTACTGGTGATGTTTATATATTCATATAAAAAACAAAGTAATTATATAGTTAAAAGGGTTAATAATAGTAATTAAATCAATATGAGTAAGATCAAATCATTTTCTGTCGGGGAAGGTGATATGTTCTATATTAAACATAATACAGATAATTTTACTATTATTGACTGTTCTCTATCAGACGAAAATAAAGAGGAAATTGTAGAGGAAATAAATGATGAAAAACTAGGTAAAGGAATAACAAGATTTATTTCAACGCATCCAGACGAAGATCATTTTCAGGGATTAAAATATCTTGATGAGAACACAAGTATTATTAATTTTTATTGTGTTAAAAATAATACAACAAAAGAAGATGAAACTGAAGATTTTAAACATTATTGTCAATTACGAGACTCTAACAAAGTATTTCATTTAGAAAAAGGTTGTTCAAGAAAATGGATGAATGAGTCTTCAGCTGAAAGGGATCATGCTGGTATAAACATTTTGTGGCCAATATCTAATAATGAACATTACAAAGAAACTTTAATTTTAGCTGAAAGTGGTGAAAGTCCGAATAATATCTCTCCTATAATTCAATATATGGTTGGTGAAGCTAAAGTATTGTGGATGGGTGATTTAGAAACAGATTTTATGGAAAAAATAAAAGATGAGGTTGAGTGGCCAGAAGCTACAATTCTTTTCGCTCCTCATCATGGTAGAGATACTGGAAAAATTCCAGAGGATATTTTAGAAAAAATTAAACCTAAAATTATCGTTATCGGAGAAGCACCCGCTGAAGATTTAAATTATTATGTTAATTATAATACAATAACTCAAAATTCTGCTGGGCATATTACTTTTGAGTGTATGGATAATAAAGTGCATGTTTTTGTTTCTAACTATGATTACGAGGTTGATTTCTTAGACACCGAAAGTGTTTTAGATATTACTAATTATGATAGTTACATTGGAACATTGAATTTATAAAATTCCTTTATTTGATTATAAATAACTTTCTAATTTTGATATAAACTAAGGTTATAACATGTAAAAATCGCACTCTTGTGCGATTTTACATTCCTAGATATCCTAGAAGTTTGTATACCAATAAAGCTGGCCAAACTAAAGCTTTGAGAATTCCCAAAACTCCCATCCAAAAAGTAGTTGCTTGCTGTATGTAATAAATGGCTGCGCCGATAAATGCTAAACCATAACCACTGCCAAACATGCTTTTAGAACACCAATTGTGATGCATTTTTCTACAACACCTATCACAATGCATCGATGAAAAGTTGTTATTATTTTGTTCTTTTTCCATATGGAGAATATTATATCAAAAATAAAATTCTTTGTCTGTGTGGGCGGTACAGGAATTTAGAAACTTACAGTTTCAGTACACCTTTTCTGTTTTTTACTTCGCATAAGCTTGTAAAAAACTATCAAAGGTTTTCGAATCCTGACAAAAGCTTTCCCAAAGCTTTCTTACCGCCCAAAAAACACCTGAATGTGTTTTTTTTTGTGGGCGGTACAGGATTCGAACCTATGACCCTCTCTACGTCAAAGAGATGCTCTACCAACTGAGCTAACCGCCCTTAGTCAAAAGATATTATCACAAAAAAATACATTAAACAATTCAGGCGGTTCACGAAGTGAACCGCCTGAATTGTTTTTATATTTTTAAAAATTTATAAATATCTTCCAGTGCTTTAATGGCGTCTCCGACAGCAATATTATTTTGCTTGTAAAGTCCGTCTGTGCAATCTCCGGCAGACCAAATGCCTTTTTCTGAAGTGTTTTGGTGTTTAGGATCTACTATCACTTCTTGTTTGTCATTTAATTTTACTACGCTATTTTTTAAATATTCAACGGATGGATCAGCGCCTATTTCTACAAAAATTCCAGAAACAGGAAGTTCGGTTTCTTTTCCAGTATCTTTGTCTCTATAGATTAATGATTTAACAAATTTATCTCCTTTTATTTCAAGCAGATCTACATTGGGAAGACCTCTGACTTTTGGATTTGATAAAACTTTTTTTATGGTAACGGGGTCTGCTTTAAAATCACTTCTTTGTATGATAGTAACGCTTTTTGTATAAGCTGAAAGCTGGGAAGCGGATTCAAATGCAGAATTGCCTCCGCCTATGACAACTACATCCATATCTGCAAACATTGGACCGTCGCACGTAGCACAATAGGAAATTCCTTTTCCATCAAATTCTTCTGCTCCTTTTACTTTTAACTTTCTTCTAATACTGCCTGAAGCAATAAGGACTGTTTTTGATGAATATTCTGATTTATCGGTTCTGATTTTAAAAGTCGCATCATCATTTTTTGTTAATTCCAAAACAGTTTCTTTATCTTTTATATCTATATCGTTTGAGTAGCTTCTTATATGCTGTTCCAAGTCTGAAGATAATTTTTCTCCGCTTATTGAAATAGTTCCTATCCAATTTTGTATATTTTCTGAAACTGCGCTTTGATTGCGAAAATGCTCTGTGATAAGTACAGTTTTAATTTTTTTCCTAGCGGCATATACTCCGGCAGCTACGCCTCCCGGGCCTCCGCCTATAATACATAAGTCATACATAATTATTTATTTAGATCTTCTCAAAAAAGCTGGAACAACACCCCAGTCGTCATCTTCAGAAACTGATGGTTTATTGTTCTCATCGTCGTCTATTATGATAGTTGGCGGAATAATTTTTTCTTTCTCTTTTTCTTGTTTTGCCATTTTCTTTTCTTCTATTATTGCAATTTTTGGAGTATTAGAAACGGGAGCTGCTGCGGAGAAAAAAAGAGTTTTTTTATTGTTGGTAGGCATATCAGAAAAACCTGAAGCGATTACTGTAATCTGTATTTCATTTTTCTTTAATTTGTCCGTGTATATAGTTCCAAAAATAACTTTTGCATTTGAGTCTATTGATTCGGTAATAATTTTTGCAGCTTCTTGTATTTCAAAAAGGGTAATGTCATCTCCGCCGGCAATAGAGAAGAGTACGCCTTTAGCGCCGTTGATAGAAACTTCAAGAAGAGGCGAGTTGATAGCCATTTTTGCAGCTTCTTCTGCTCTTTTTTCTCCGGAAGCTCTTCCTATGCCCATAAGTGCAGAACCTGCATTTTCTATGACAGCTTTAATATCTGCAAAGTCTATATTTATTGTTCCTGGTGTTGTAATTAAATCTGAAATTCCTTCTACCGCTTGTCTCAAAATATCATCGCAAATAGCGAAAGCTGATTTTGCTGTCGTATCTTTGCCGACCATTGACATAAGCCTGTCATTTGGCACGACAATAATTGCATCAACATTTTTTTTCAATTCTTCTATGGCTGTCTCTGCTATTTTATTTCTCTGCAGACCTTCAAACATAAAAGGTTTTGTAACAACTGCTATTGTAAGAATACCTAGTTCTTTTGCTATTCTAGCTATGATCGGAGCAGCGCCGCTGCCAGTTCCTCCACCCATTCCGCATGCTACGAAAACCATATCAGCGCCTTTGATTGCTTCTTGAAGTTCTTCTTTTGTTTCTTCAGCAGCTCTTTTGCCAAGCTCTGGATTCATTCCTGTACCCAAGCCTTTTGTAAGATTTTTTCCTATGTGAATTTTCTTGCTAGTTAGAGATTGATGCAAATCTTGAGCATCTGTATTTATAGCAATAAAATCAACTCCTTTAACTTTGGAATTAATCATGTGGTTGATTGCATTTTTTCCCGAACCTCCTACACCCAATACTTTTATTCTTGCGAAGGCTTCTATTTCTGGTTTGATTTGTGGCATTTGTAAAAATTAATTAACACTGATAAAGCAACTAAAATATTATTTGCCCTAATGATATCAGAATAAATTAAAAAAAGAAAAGGGTTGTCTAAAATAAATATTTATGTTGGAAAGATGTTGATTTTAAAGTTGTTTTATTGTAGTCTTTGGATAGAACAAAAAACTTTTAAAAGGAGATAAACATGCAATTTATCATTGTTCGTAAAAGTAAGAACTCTGGTTATTATGAGGTGTATCATCAGCTCGCAGCTGTGGCGAAGGATACTGCGCTAGTTGAAGCCGCTGAGTATTTATCAGATGGCGGTGCTCCGCTTACCGGTGATCCAAAAGATATTTTTGAAGTGTTTCAGGTTGTCTCACATCCCCTTAGTGTCAGGCTTTCATGTTTGTCTACTATTAATAAAGACAGGGAATTAACAAAAGAACTTCTTTTAAAGGTTTTAAATGAAGGTGAAAAATGAATTGAATTCATCCACCAAAATGGCCAGCTATTGAAACTTCAAAAGCTGGCCATTTATTTTTTTATCTATATTAAGTTTTATTTTAAGGAAGAAATTGTTTAAACCAATCGCCAACTCCGGCAAAAACTTGTTTTGTAGATGCTTTGGCTGTATTGAATACTGTAATAAAGTCGTCTGATCCGCTTAGATTTAATCCCCATACTGAAAGTCCATATGCGACAGACCAATATGAATCTTGCAACTGGCTATTCTTGATATTTGAAAGAAAATTTATAGAAGAAACTTTTGAAGGAAGCTTTAGAGAAACTCTTGCGATATCTTCTATGGTATCTATTCCCGATCCTCCACCGGTAAGAATTATTCCTGCTGGCAAAAGTCCGCTTCTGCCGATTTTTTTTAGGTGAGCTTCTATCAAATCAAAGATATCTGAAAGGCGAGCTATTATGATTTCGTCTAATTTCTTTTTCGGATATTGCATTTCTCCCGTATTTCCAATCTTAATATTCTCTGCTTCATGTATAGGGATTCTAAAACCTAATGCTATGTCGTTTGTAATATCCGTACTTCCTATAGGGAAGACTTCCAAAGATATGGGTATGTTATTTTCAAATACGGCAAGAGAAACGGTTTCTGATCCGATGTTTACTAAAATACATCCGGCAATTTTCTGACTTTTTGTAAGACTTACCATGCTTGCTGCTATAGGCGAGGCAATAACATCAAGCACGTCTATATCTGCATCTTCAACAGCTTTTATTATGTCGTTTAGGTGCTGTTTCAAACATACAACGAACAAAACTTTAGCTTCAAGTTTTGAACCATGCATGCCCCCGGGTCTTCCTATTATCATTTGACCATCGATTTTGAATGCTTGCGGAATAGTTTGAATGATTTGTTTGTTCATCAAGGAAGATGCTGGTAGGGAGTTTTCAGCTTCAGCTAAAACATTTTTAACATCTAAATCGGTTATTTCTAAATCCGCTTTACTGATCATTACTGAACCTTTTCCAGTAACAGAACTCAATCCAATTCCTCCAATTGAAATATAACCCTTTTTAATTTTTATTTTTGCAGTTTTTTCTGCTTGATTTACAGCGAGTCTGATACATCTGGTAACGTCAGAAATATTTATAATATAACCATGTCTTAAACCTTTTGATTCGGCTTCTCCTGTGGCAATTATTCTAGGAACGTAAATACCTTCTTCAGATAAAACAGTTTCAGAAACTACCACTTTTATTTGGTATGTTCCTATATCTATTCCAACTGAAATTTTTTGTGACATTTACCCGAGAAAATTTTTGCTAATAAAAAAGTTGTTTTACGACCACTATTATATGGCGTTTATTATACTACCTTTTTATAAAACTTTCTATAGTACAACTGTTTAGAACAACTTTTTTGCTGAGCGTCCTTGTTTTTGCAAAAACAAGGACGCTCAGCGTTAGCAAAAGCTTTTGCGGGTTTACCCGAGAAAAATTTTTGTTGACGAAAATGTTATCTTGTAAGATAAACATGTACTTTTTATAAAGTACCTATCTATTTAAAGAAAAAAGTTTAATTTTTCATTTTCATAACATCAACAAAAACTTTAACGGGTAAACTATATTTTGAAGAATTTTCTAAACTTAGCTTCTTCAGCTTCCATTTTGTTTCCGTGATCATATCCCAAGAGATGAACATTGCCGTGAATAAAAAGGAAAGCTATAAAATTGTTATATTCTCTTTCAAAATCCTTAGCTTTTTTCTTGGCTATTTTCTCGCATATAAATATTTCGCCTGAGTTTTTATCAATAGGGAAACTAAGAATATCGGTTGGAGAATTTACTTTCCTGTATGTTTTGTTAAGTGATTGTATTTTTTTCTCGTTTACAAATATTAAATTCAACTCGTATTTTTTGCCGAGTATTTTATTTTTTATTTTGTCAAAAGGCAAGCTTGAGAGCCTGCCTTTTGTTTCATTTATAATTAAGAAATTTTTTTCCATTTAAACTCAAATTTAAGTTTATTTTTTTGTTCTTGATTTTGACTGGGCGTCATTTCTGTCGGCCATTTTACCCATTCTTATGAGTTCTTCTATTTCTTTTTTCTTAGCGACAGATGATAATTTTTGAACTTTTACTTTGTAGGGAGAAAGCTTTCTTTTAGAATATCTTATAGATCTAACTCTAGGAAGCACTCCTGAGCCTTGAACTTTCTTAGTAAAACGTCTAAGCATGCTCGCATTATTTTCGTTGCTATTTTTTTCGATTTCTATATTTATTGCCATATGGGTTGTGATATTAACATCTTACTTTTAAAAAAGCAACAGATTAATGTTTAATTTGTTTGATATGTTCTGCTAATTTGTGTATAGGAATGCTTTGCTGGGTTCTTGTTGTATTTTCTCTTATCATAACGGAATTTTCCAAGAATTCTTTTTTACCCATTATGATCACATAAGGAACTTTTGTTTTTTCTACATGGGCAAATTGGCTGCCAAACTTATCGCGGCCTAGCATATGATGAACAAATATTTTTTCTTGCTTCAACATTTCTATGAGTTCAAGACTTTTGTGTTTTGCTTCATCACCTAGCTGAATATAAAAAGCTATAGGTTTAGTAAGTTTTGAAACTTTTTTAACCACAGCTTTCTTTTTTAAGAAAATTTTTATTCCTACTCCCGGATTGTCTCTTTTGTGACCGAGCTTTTGGGCAATGCCATCATATCTGAATCCGACAGCAAGTGTTTCTCCAGTATTGCCATTATTTAAAGTTTCTCTTATTTCAAAAATAGTTCCTGAACAGTATTTTTTATCTGGTACCAAGCAATTGTTAATTTTGTAAGGAATTTTCATTGTTTCTATAAACTCAAGAACTTCCTTAAAATGAGCTCGGCTTGCATCTGAAAGACAGCTTATAGAAGTAGGTGCGTTTTCTTTCAGTTTGCCGGTAGGATCGCATTCATTGCAATGCAATAAATAAAAAACATCTTTTTTAAAATTTTGCCTGCAATGTGCTGACAGATTATTCAAATTTTTCTTGTAGTAATTTGTAAGTTCTTTTGAAAATCTGCTCATGGATTCTTTATCTCCAATGCTATTTATTTCTATAGAAAAATCTTTATAGCCATTGTCTTTTAATATAGATACTGCGGTTTTGATAAGAAGCGCTTCAGCTATACTTCTGTCTGTGCCCATTACTTCAAGATTTATAGTATGTTTTGCTCTTTCTTTTATAACATCGCTTTCATGAACTAGCATAATAGGCTGGGGCAGAGATGATAGGTTTTTTTCTAAATATTCGCGAAGCAAAGCAACTCTTTCCTCGGCAAATACTTGAGAAAATACCCAAGGCAGACCAGAGACATTTTTTGAATAGCTGTCTTTTAAAGAGGAAGCCTTGTGTACATCGTCTTTTGTTATTTGTACCGGTTTTGTAGATGTAAAACCAAAATAAATAGCAGCTTCTGCTATTTTATTTATAGGAAGGAAGTTTATATAATTTGATTCCTTGTTTTTGTTTTTATTCGCGGATTTTTTTGCTGTTTTATTTTTCATAATTTTTAATCAGGATTTCCCCCAAAATTAATTCATGGTTTCGTATCCGTTATATTCTCCGGGATCAATTGACATTTCATTGAATGGAAATAGTCTCACATATGATTTGCCAATTATGTTTGCTTTCGGCAATATTCCCCAAAGTCTAGAATCAGAGCTATTGTGTCTGTTGTCTCCCATGACAAAGTACTCGCCATCTTTTAATGTTACTTTTAATTTAATACTTGAGAAGAGTGGGGAAGGAACAAGTTTGTCTATATAAATATATGGCTCTGACAGAACTTTACCATCAGGATTTTCTTTATTGTAAATTTTGACTTCATCGCCATTAATTTCAACTGTATCTCCGGGAATGCCTATTATTCTTTTTATATAATATACAGTTTTGGTGGAAGGCAAGTTTTGTAATGAGAGAGCTTTTGCTGGAGCTTTAAGAACTATGACCTCTCCTCTTTTTGGGTCATTAAATCTGTAGGAAATTTCATTTATTATTAAATAATTTCCATTTTGATAGGTGTTGTCCATAGAAGCACCAGAGACAATATATGGTTGAGCAATAAACGCTCTGATAGGGAGCACTACAATTAATGATAATATTATTATGTAAAGCGTTTCTTTTATAAATTCTTTTGATTTTTGCATTACAGTGGGAATTTTGCTAACTGTGTTCTCTTCTTTTTTATTATCATTCATTTTTAATTTTATGGCTTAAAATCGCGTTAAAAGTGTGATTTGGACACCATTATACTATAAAATTTGTTTTAATACAAACTTAATTTAAAAGTTTATAAAATCTATAAAATCATAAATTTTTCTTGATAGTCTGGTATTGAAATAATTTATTTTAAATTACTATTGAATTTCAATATTCTTTGTTATAATAGCGCCAGTTATTAATTAATTTATTTTAAAACCCATGAAAAAAATATTTATCCTCCTTTCCGTATTTATAATAAGTATTCTTTTTTATAGCACATCATTCGCAGCAACCACTCCCAGCC
>Ga0265296_1000267_pt1 | contig 93092 bp, 85 predicted proteins | sample MunlanPumphouse1_FD_189073 | JGI IMG/M metagenome (GOLD analysis project Ga0265296, IMG submission 189073) | Groundwater microbial communities from a municipal landfill in Southern Ontario, Canada - Pumphouse #1 | ecosystem: Environmental > Aquatic > Deep subsurface > Groundwater | place...
AAGATCATCCCGATGCAGCGCCTCGCAACCGCCTGATCAAGATGCCGAGGGCGCTCGCCTCCGTTCCGCTGCGATGCTCAGCATCACTCCGGGCGACTTCTTCAACAGAATAGGGTGGGAAGCGGACGTTCAAACAATCCGTCGCCCCCGCGAAGGCGGGGATGACGACTAATTTTGGTCGTTAGCTGTCGCCCGAAACCTCTGGCATTTCCACCCATAGCGACAGTCCCTTCGGAAGGGCAGTCGGCAGCGCATCTGCGGCGTGCCGTATCGCGTCCGCGCGGGCGCGGTTCAGGATTGCGGCGGGGGCCTTCGCCGGGTGGAAGATATGATCGGCCTCGCCGAGCAGGCGCGCGGCGCGTAACGTGAGGTCGTCGGGATCGATGCTGGCGAGGTGGATGGTTTCGAGGCGCGATGGCTGGACCCGGGCTTCGCTCGCCAGCCAGTTCTCAATCTTGTCCGCCGCTTCGGCATCGAGCGGGTCGAGCGCGCCGCCGCTCGCGAGCGCGGCATCGATTGCGCGGCGACGATCGGCGGCGGCGGGCCAGCGCGCTTTCATCGCATCGCGCGCGGCGTGGAGCGCCGAAGCGAGCGCGCCGAGGCGGGCGGGGAGCAAAGCCTCGATGCGCTGGCGGACGGCTTTTGCGAGGCCCGCCGACGCACCGCCTGTCCCGATCGCGATCGTCACCGGCGCGCGGTCGACGATCGCCGGCGTGGTGAAATCGCAAAGAGCGGGGCGGTCGACGACATTGACGAGAAGCCCGCGCGCGCGCAGTGTTTGCGCCGCGGCGCGTGCCTCGCCTTCATCGTCCAACGCGACGAAAGCGATCGTCGCGCCGTCTTCCCACGCCTGCACGATCCGCCCGCCCGCGCGGACGATCAGCCGCGCCTTGGCGTCGGCGGCTTCCCCCTTCCCGACCAATACGACCGTGCGACCGCGAAGGTTGAGGAAGATGGGGAGTTGGTGCATGCAAGAAGCCTATAGCAACCGGGTATCATATCAAATCGTCATTGCGAGCGAAGCGAAGCAATCCAGAGCGGTCTACTCCACTCTGGATTGCCGCGCGGCTTCGCCGCTCGCAATGACGGTTTTGCTCAGTCGATCCAGTCGGGCACGCGCTCGGCGGCCATGATCGTACCCGCCGTGATCCGGTCGGCGACGACGGCATAGCGGTCGCCATCAACGAGCACCTCGGGAACGAGGCTGCGACTGTTGTACGTCGACGCCATCGTCGCGCCATAAGCCCCCGCGCTGCAGAATACCGCGAGATCACCCGCCTCGACCTTGTCGATCAGCCGGTCGCGCGCGAAGGTGTCGCCGGTTTCGCAGACGGGCCCAACGATCGACGCGGTCATCGTCTCGCCCGACGGCTTTACCGCGACAAAATCGTGCCAGGCATCATAGAGCGCGGGCCTGGCAAGGTCGTTCATCGCGGCATCGACGATGACGAAGGGGTGCGTTGCGCCGGGTTTCACCCACAATGTCTCGGTCAGCAAAACCCCCGAATTGCCCGCAATGACGCGGCCGGGCTCGAACATCAGCGTAACGTCCCAATCGCGCGTTACCCGCGCGACCATCGCACCATAATCGGCGGGCGACGGCGGAATGATATTGTCGCCCGCCCGATATGGCACGCCAAGCCCGCCGCCGAGGTCGACATGGGTGATGCTGTGCCCCGCAGCGCGCAGGTCGGCGACGAGCTCGCCCACGCGCTTGAACGCCGCCTCGAACGGCGCGAGGCTGGTGAGTTGGCTGCCGATATGGACCGCGATGCCGCGCAAGTTGAGCCCCGGCAGCGCCGACAGGCGGGCGAAGATTTCGGGGGCGACGTCGATGCCGACGCCGAACTTGTTATCGGCCTTGCCGGTCGAGATTTTGGCATGCGTGCCCGCGTCGACGTCGGGATTGACGCGCAGCACCGCGGGCGCGGTCATTTCCTTTGCGAGCGCGATCTCGGCGAGTGCGATACCCTCGGGCTCATGCTCGATATTGAACTGGCCGATGCCGCGGTCGAGCCCCTGCGCCAGTTCGGCACGCGTCTTGCCGACGCCCGAGAAGACGATGTCCTCGGCCGCCATGCCCGCCGCCAGCGCGCGTTCGAGCTCGCCGCCCGATACGACGTCGGCGCCATAGCCCTGCCGCGCGAGGACGCGCAGCACGCCAAGGTTGGGGTTGCTCTTGATCGCGAAGGCAAGGTGCTTCCTGGGAACATCCTTCAGCCCGTCGCGAAACGCCTGCGCATGGCGTTCGAGCGTCGCGCGCGAATAGACATAGACGGGGGTGCCGATTTCTTCGGCAATGCGCGGCAACGGAATGTCTTCGGCGTGCATCACGCCGTCACGAAGTTCAAAATGATTCATTGAAGTAAAGTCCTGAGGCTCAGCCCGGAGGCGGCAAGTCGAAATCGTCGGGTTCGCGTTGTTCGGACCGTTTGAGAAGTTCGTCGCTGCGCGCGGGCCGGGCCTGCGCGTCAGGCGTCGTAAGCTCCTCCGTAGTCGGGGCGCGGGTCGCGCCGACGGGAATCACCGGTGCAGGCTGGCCTGCCACGGGCTTCAGATCTTCCTTGCTGCCGCACGCGCCGAGCAATGCGGTGGCAGCCATGCCAATGAGGATGAGGCGCTTGGTCGCCATCAAATCGTTCCTTCGAGCGCCGCGCGGGCCGCGGCGATGGCCTGCCTTACCCGTTCGGGCGCCGTCCCGCCATAGCTGGTGCGGCTGGCGACCGATGCCTCGACGGTCAGCGCCGCGAGCACCTCGGGGGTGACCGCGGCATGGATCGCCGCGGCGTCGGTTTCGGGCAGCGCCGACAGCTCGACGCCGAGTTCCTCGGCGCGCTTCACGCACGAGCCGACGACATGATGCGCCTCGCGGAACGGCAGCCCCGCTTCGCGCACCAGCCAGTCGGCAAGGTCGGTCGCGGTCGAATAGCCCGATGCGGCGAGCGCGCGCATGCGGTCGGTGCGGAAGGTCAGCGTTTCGACCATGCCGGTCATCGCGGCGAGCGACAGCGCCAGCGCGTCGAACGCACCAAAGACGGTTTCCTTGTCGTCCTGCAGGTCCTTCGAATAGGTCAGCGGCAGCCCCTTCACGATCACCGCGAGCCGCTGGAACGCCCCGAGCAGCAGCCCCGCGCGTCCGCGCACCAGTTCGGCGGCGTCGGGGTTGCGCTTTTGCGGCATGATCGAGCTGCCCGTCGACCAGGCATCGGGCAGGCTGATGAAACCGAAGGGCTGGCTGGCCCAGATCACGATTTCTTCGGCGAGGCGCGACAGGTGGATCGCGGCGATCGAGGCCGACGCGCAGAATTCGAGCGCGAAGTCGCGGTCCGAAACGGCGTCGATACTGTTCGCCATCGGGCGGTCGAAATCGAGCGCGGCGGCGGTCGCGTGGCGATCGACCGGAAAGCCGGTGCCGGCGAGCGCGGCGGCGCCGAGCGGCGATTCGTTGAGGCGGCGGCGGGCATCGGCGAAGCGCGAACGGTCGCGGCCGAACATCTCGACATAGGCGAGCAGATGATGGCCGAGCGTGACCGGCTGCGCGACCTGCAGATGCGTAAAGCCCGGCATGATGCTGTCGGCATGTTCCTCGGCGCGCGCGAGCAGCGCGGTCTGGATCGCTGCAAGCCCCGCATCGATGCGTTCGCAAGCGGTGCGCGTCCACAGGCGGAAATCGGTCGCGACCTGATCGTTGCGCGAGCGTGCGGTGTGGAGGCGCCCTGCGGCTTCGCCGACGAGCTCCTTCAGCCGCGATTCGACGGTCATGTGGATGTCTTCGAGCGCGAGGTCGACAGGGACGCCGCCCGCTGCGAATTCATCGGCGATCTGCGCGAGGCCGCGGTCGATCACCACGGCATCGTCGGCGCCGATAATGCCCGCCGCGCCGAGCATCGCGGCGTGCGCGCGGCTCGCCGCGATATCTTCTTCCCACAGGCGCTTGTCGACGGGGATCGATGCGTTAATCTCTTGCATGATCGCCGCGGGTCCGCCACCGAAGCGGCCGCCCCACATGCTGTTGCTGTCCGGAGTATTCGCCATCCGCCGCGTCCCAAATCCGTCCCTTGCGATCCTCGCCGTGCTTCTGGCCGGATCAATCGCCGGCTGCGATAGGGAAAAGCAGGCGGACGGGCAAGCGGGGCAAGGCCAAGCAAATGTTTCGGCGGGCCAAGCGAAGGGGCTCGGGAAGTTCGAGCACATTGTCGATCGCAGTCACAAGGGCGAAGCGGCACCTGCGGTCGGCTTTCGCGGACCTGACGACGCCCCTGTGACGCTGGCTTCGTTTCGTGGGCGTCCGCTGCTCGTCAACCTATGGGCGACGTGGTGCGCGCCGTGCGTCGCCGAAATGCCGACGCTCGATGCGCTCGCCGCGAAAAGCGCCGAACGGATGACGGTGATCGCCGTCGCGCAGGATTTGCAAGGCGCCGAAATTGTCGACCCGTGGTTCCAGAAGGCGGGATTGAAGGCGTTACAACCCTATGTCGATCCGCAAAATGGCCTGCTCGACGCGGCGAACAGCGCGCTGCCGACGAGCATCTATTATGACGCCGAGGGGCGCGAGGTCTGGCGCGTCGTGGGCGCGATCGATTGGCAGGGCGCCGACGCGAAGGCGCTGCTGGCCGAAGCCAAGTCCTGAATAAGAAAGGGCGGGTGCCCCATGACACCCGCCCTTCCCTGCGACCCAGAGCAAGGCTCCGGGGAGAGCTTAGCCGCCGACCGTCACGCGGCCGCTGCGATAACCCTTCTTGCGCATTTCCTTCACATAATCCTTGTCGGCATCGACCACCTCGGTCTCCCATTCATCCCACGCGTCCCAGCGGTCCTCGCGGTCGGTCGAATGGCGAAGATCGCTGGTCAGCTCCTTCTCCGCCTCAAGAATATCGGCTTTGTAATTATACCATTGCTGGTTGACGATGCCCGCGATCGGCGAAGTGCGGATTTGCGGCGCCTCGAATCCCGGCGGCACCGAGCCATAGGGAACGGCTGCCACCGCGGCCGTGGCGGGCAGCGCCAGAATTGCTGCTAGGGTGGTCCACTTTTTCATCGTCCATCTCCTGATTTCCCGCCCGTTCGGAGCGGTCAGGGGAGTCAACGAAGCAAATCGCGCTTTTATTCCCGGCTGAACGCCAAAATGGCACGGGTCGCGGCGGAAACGCTCATCCGGGGTGCGCTTCGTCGCCGACAGCGGAGCGAAGGAGGCCGCGAAACACGTCCTGCGCGCTGCGTTTGCCTTGCGTCACGTCATACACATCGCGCGCAATCGGCATGTCGAGGCCGTGCTTTTCGGCGAGCGCGATCACCGTCGGCGCGCTCTTCACCCCCTCGGCGACCATGTTCATGCCCGCGATGATCTCGTCTATCGGTCGCCCCTTGCCGAGTTCGACCCCGACGTGGCGGTTCCGCGACAAGGGGCTGGTGCAGGTCGCGATCAGATCGCCCATGCCCGTCAGCCCGGCGAAGGTTTCGGGCCTCCCGCCCATCGCGACGCCCAGCCGCGTGATCTCGGCAAGCCCGCGCGTCATCAGCGCCGAGCGGGTGTTGTCCCCCGCCCCCAGCCCGTCGCCCATACCGACCGCGATCGCGATGATATTCTTGAGCACCCCTCCGAGCTCGCAGCCGAGCAGGTCGGTGTTGGTATAGACGCGAAACAGCCCCGAATGGAACACCGGCTGGAGCGCGCGCACGACGATCTCGTCCTCCATCGACAGCACGCTCGCCGCCGCCTGCCCCGTCATGATCTCGCGCGCGAGGTTGGGGCCGGTGAGCACGCCGACGGGATGGCCGGGCAGCACCTCCTCGATCAGTTCGGTCATCCGCTTGCCCGACGCGAGTTCGAGGCCCTTGGTCAGGCTGATGACCGGCACCCACGGGCGAAGGTGGGTTTTCGCCTCCTCAAGCACGGCGCGAAAGCTGTGCGAGGGGACGCCCATGACAAGGACATCGGCGCCGGAGACGACCTCGGCCATGTCGGCGGTGGCGCGCAACGTCGGCGGCAACGCGATGCCGGGCAGATATTTGCGGTTCTCGCTCAGCTGGTTGATGTCGTCGACGGTCTCGACATCGCGCGCCCAAAGGGTGAGCGGCGCGTTGCGCGACACCAGGCACGCGACCGTCGTGCCCCAGCTGCCCCCGCCGAGCAGGCCGACCTTCAACCGCATGCGTCTCTCCCCCTTGTTTTCGGGAGAGACTGACGATCATTTCAATGCTTGGCAAGAAACTCGCGCTGGACCGTCGCGGTCGCCTTCGGGGCCTCGATCATCGGGACGTGCGCGACATCTTCGAAGATGTGCGATGCGCTGCCCGCGATCCCCGCCTCGAGCACCGCGACGCAGCTGACATCGATCAGCTTGTCGTGGCGGCCCCAGATGATCAGCGTCGGCACCGTCACCTTGGCGAGCTCGTCGTTGAGCGGCTTTTCTTCCATCTCGTCGGCAATGACCCAAAAGATCTTGTCGAGCAGGTCGCGATACCTCAGCGCGTCGGCGTAGATCACCGGTTTCAGCCGCGCCGGGACGTGCGTCGGTTTGCGGACGACGAACGCGATCAGCCGGTCGGCATCCTCCAGACTGGCAAGCACCAGCGGATTATAGTCGCGATCGGCCGCCAGCCTCTGCAACTCGCTTTCGTTCGCGCCGACGATCCCGGCATTGTTCATCAGCGTCAGCGTGCGCAGCCGGTCGGGGTAATCGATCGCGAAGCGCAGCGCGATCCACCCGCCCATGCTGTTGCCACCAAGGTGCGGGCGCTCGATGCCGAGCGTGTCGAGGAAGCCCTTCAGCCGCGCCGCTTGGCTCGTCACGTCGAACGGCAGTTCGCCGTCGCGATCATTCTCGCCAAAGCCCGGCAGGTCGGGCGCGATCAGGTGATAGTCCTTCGTCAGCCAGGGCGCGTAGAAGATCCAGTGATCCTTGTCGGCGCCAAAGCCGTGGACCATCACGAGCGTCGGCTTCGACCGATCGCCGCCCTCCAGATAGGGCCAGGTGCGGCCATCGACGGTAACGGTCTTGCGCACGACCCGCGCGCGCCTCCGCATCAGCCAGCGCATCAACTGCACGAATTGTTCGGGGAACAGGAAATAGAGCAGCGCAAGCGTGATGAGCGGCGCGAAGATCAGGACGAGAAGGATTTTCATGCTGCGCCCGCCCCCTTCACATGCGCATCGAACCAGCCGATCAGATCGTCGAGGACGGCGTCGCGTTCGGGCTCGTTATAGATTTCGTGGAACAGGCCGGGATAGATTTCGAGGCGCTTGTCCTTCGACGCGACATTGGCGAAGAGGTAGCGCGAGCCCGCGGGCGCGGTCAGGCGGTCGGCTTCGCCATGCTGGATCAGGATCGGCAGGTGAATTTTCGGCGCGTCGGCCTGCGCGACCGCCATCGCGTCCATGAATTCCTTGCCGAGCCGGGCGCCGATCTTGCCGTCATAGACCAAAGGATCGGCTTGATAGGCGGCGACGACTTGCGGGTCGCGGCTGACGCCGGTGGCATCAAGCGAGAGCACGCCGAGGCGCGGAAAGAAGCGCGAAAGGAAGCGGCTGATCCAGACGGTGAAGCGCGACGGCGGTTCGGCGGGCAGGATCGCGGGGCCGGAAAGGGCAGCCGCGACAAAGGCATTTTGACGCTCGACGAGGAACAAGGTCGCGATCAGCCCGCCCATGCTGTGACCGAGCAGCAGGCGCGGCGTATCGGCATGGTTGATTTCGACGAGCGTCAACAGTTCGCTCATGCCGTCGAGAAAGGCCGAAAAGCGCGGGACGAAACCGCCCTCGCCATCCGAATTGCCATGGCCCCAATGGTCGACCGCATAAACGGCATAGCCCGCGCTGGTCAGCCGTTTCGCGACATATGCGTAGCGCCCGGCATGTTCGGCATAGCCGTGCGCGAGCAAGATGATCGCGCGCGGGCGGCCTTCGGGAAGCCAGTGGGTGACGTGGAGTTTCGCGCCCGCGCCGGCGGAACCGGCGGGCAGGATCACCGCACCGCTTGTCATATCAAATCCCAACCGTTCGCCCCGAGCTTGTCGAAGGGCCGTTCTTTCTTTCAGCGTCGCCGAAGGAAGGACGGTGCTTCGACAAGCTCAGCACGAACGGAAAAAAGGGCGATTCAAAGCCTCGACGCATCTAGCGAACCGCCTTCTTCAGCGCCGCGCTGCGGTGACCGGGGCCATCGTCGCCCGCCTTGTCGATCCTGGCGAGAATCGCTTCGAGCGCGCGGCTGATCGCGGTCTGGGTGCGGACCATTTCGACCTTGGGCCACGCCGTGCGTTCGCCGGTGTCGATCAATTCGTCGATGTCCTCCTGCGCCAGGTCGGACAGGATCTTCGCCGGCGACCAGAATTTGGGCGGGCGGATGATGTTGATGTCGCCGGTATATTCCTGGTTGATCACCGAGCGCGCCATGTTGGCGAGGCTGTTGAGCGGCGGGATTAACTCCAGCGGCTTCTGGAAAATCACCATATTCGCGTTGAGCCACGCCTTGAAGGTCGCCATCGACGCGTGCTGGATCGCCTCGATCGGCGCCATCTGCTTGCGCGTGTCGGTCGCGAAGGGCAGCGCAATCGGGTTCGCCTGGCTGACGATATGGTGGTTGACGCCATAGAGGCGTTCGAGCCGCTTGGTCGGGATGTCGTGCGTCACCGATCCGTCGACCCAGCGCCGGTCGGGCTGATAGGCTATGCGCTCACCCTTGTCGTCGCGCGCCATCAGCATCACCGGCGGAAAGACGCCGGGCACCGCGCATGACGCGAGTACGGCTTCGCGGATCAGCACGTTCGGCGCGGTGATCGCGTTGAGCAGTCGGCCGTTCTGATGCTTTTCGGCGGGGGCGACCGAAACGTTGAGGTGTCGGCCGCTGACCTCATAGGCTTCCTGAAAGGTCAGATCGGGGATCAGGTCGGCAAGCCGCTCGCGCACCTCATCGGGCGCGAGGCGCCGCCCGTCGGAATCGCGGTCGGGGTTGGCGAGGCGATTGCTTTCGAGGAAGGCACCGATGTCGGCATTCTTGCGCGTGCAGACGATGGCGGCGACGATCGACCCGCCGCTCGCGCCCGACATGATTGCGGGCAGCACGCCTTCTTCCCACAGTGCCTTCACCACGCCGATATGGAAGAACAGGAAGCTGCCCGAACCCGAGAGCAGCAACGCCGAGCGGCCGTAGCAATGCTGCGCGCGGCGGAAGAAGTCGCGCTTTTCCTCGCGGGTGATACTGCGCGCGGCGGCGATCTTGTCCAATGAGGCGACAACCTCGACGACATAATCCTCGACCAGCTTTTTCGTGCCGAAGCGCGCCTTCTGGTACAGGCGTTCATGCCCCATGCCGTCGATATTGCCGTGGATGCCTTCATTGAGAACGAAGAGCAGCCCCTTGACGTCACCCGCCGCCGACAGCTTGCGCAGCTTTTCGAGCCGCGCGCGGATCGCCTTATAGTCGAAATGCTTGCTTTCATCGGCATCGCGCCACGCCTGCAGTCCCGATTTCTTGTCATGCTCGCGCGCCGCCTTGGCCCATGCGATATAATCGGTTGCAGTCACAAGATCGCGGTCGGCGCTGAGCGTCGGGGTGAAAAGCATTCGGTAATCCTGCGAGAGCATGGTCTATTTTTTGCGAGTCTTGCCGGTTGCGTTCGCTTTAGCAACCGGTTTCACCTTGGGCTTCGCGGCAGGTTTCGGGACGACTTTCGGTTTCGGCTCGGGCTTGGCCACCGGCTTCGGCGTTGCCGTAGCGGTTTTGGGCTTTTCGGGCTTCGGCACGGCCGCCATCAGATCGGCGAAACTTTCCTCGATGCAGGTGCGGAAAAAGGCGATGTCGGGCATCACCGCGCGTTCGGAGATGAGCGAGAATGCGATCCGGCCGTTGTAGCTGGGAGTCGCGACGAACAGCCCCATATTGTTCGCGAGCGGCGCCATGCCGTGCTGCTGCACCAGTTGCGCCCCGGCCAGATAGAGCGGCACCTGCGCCCCGGGGACGTTCGAGATGAAAAGGTTGGTCCCGCGTACCGCGAAGCGTTCGCTGGTGACGAGGCGCGCGACCGCGGCCATCGTCGCGCCCGGAATATGCTGCGACAGGTCGGTCATGATGCGCGCGCTGACCCCCGCCTTCGCCTCCTTCGCCTCGACCGTATAGTCGCGGATCGCGCTCAGCCGCGCGAGCGGATCGGCGATGTCGGTGCGCACCGGCACGCTCATCGCCGACACCTGATTGCCCGGCTTCGACGCCCCTTTGCTTCCTGGGCCGCCCTTCCCGCGCAAATTGATCGGCGCGACCGCGACGAGGCTGTCTTTCGGCAGCTCCTTGTGCTTCACGAGATATTTCCTGAGTGCGCCGCCAACGGTGGTGAGCACGACATCGTTGACCGTCGCGCCCGGCACCTTCTTGCGGATCTCGGCGACATCGGCGAGCGCCACGGTGGTCGCGTCGAACATCTTGTGCGGGCCGACGGGCACGTTGAAGCGCGTTTCGGGCACCCCCGCGGTCATGCCGCCCTCGGCGATCGACTTGCGCGCCGATGAAATGATCGCGGGCGACATTTTCATCAGCGCGTTCATGAACTTGACCGGGGACTGCATCGACGCCGACCAGGCGCGCGAGAGCGTTTCGCTGCTCGACGGCGCCTGGCCCAGCTCCTCGACCGGCGGCGGCTCGGCAATCGCGGGCGTGCCCTTTGCATCGATGTCGCTCATCGCGATGAAGGCGTGCGCGCCCGATGCTCCGTCGACCGCGGCGTGGTGGACGCGGTGGAGCATCGCGAAGCTGCCCTTCGGAATCCCGGGGATGCGGTCGAGCCCTTCGATGATGTAGATGTCCCAGAGCGGGCGGTTCATATCCATCGGTTTCGAGAACCAGCGTGCGACCGCGATGCAGAATTGCCGCCAGTCGCCCGGCTCGGGCAGCCGCGCGTGGCTCATATGCGCCTCGATATCGAAATGCTCGTCCTCGACCCAATAGGGGTGATCCATGTCGAACGGCAGGCGGTGGAGCCGGCGCTTGAACAAGGGCGAGGTGTGCACGCGGCTTTCGACGTGGCGAATGATGTCCTTGAAGCGCACGAAGCCGCCCGGCGCGGTCGAGGGATCGTAGATATAGACCCCCATGATGTGCGTCAGATTGTTCGCGGTCTGCGTGTAGAGGAACTGGGCGTCCTGCGCGCTGAGCTGTTTGAGCATCCTATCCTCCTGAACCGGGCAACCGGTCGGCAAGCGCCACGGTTGAAAGGCGCATCGTTTCCATGACGTTGGCGAGGCCGCGCAGTTCCATCAGCAACGCGCGGCGCGCGGCGAGGTTGGGCGGGGTCGCATCGGCGGTCAGCCCCATATGGCGCATCAGCGACAGGCCGTTGGCGAAGAGCAGCTTGCCGATCGCCGCCTCGCTGCTGATCCGGCGCAGCAGCCATGCCTGTTTGCCCTCGACGAGTGCCGCGTCGAGCAACGCCTGTTCGTCGACGGCGTCGCCGGGCTTGGCGCGCGCGAGCAGTTCGGCGACGACCGAATATGCCTCGGCGAAGGGAAGCAGGATCGCGTGACCGACGACCGGCTGACACCGCCGGAGGAGCTGCGCGATGCCGCGATCGCCGCTGGCTAGGCGGCGGTCCCACACGGGGTCGATGCGCGCCAGCTCGGCTTTGATCGCGGCGCGATGTTCGTCGCGTGGCGGGTAGAAGAATTCGAATTTGAACAGGTCGCGCAGCCGGTCGATTTTTGCCCAGAAGGCCGCGGTCGCATCGCCGCTGTCACCGTCGCGCAGTTCGAACAGCGCGAGTTCGATCATCGCGCGACCCAGGAAATGATGCGCGATGATGTTGCGGTAATAGCTCGCCATCGGATGCTTGGCGGGGTCGATCGAATAGACATTCTCGCTGCCCGCCTCGTAGCGCGTCAGCAGGCCGCTCTTGACCAGCGTATCGACGGTGGTCGAGAGTGCGGTATCGTCGCCGCTCTCCAGTTCGCTGCTGAGCCGGATGTCGCGCACGCGCGCCCAGTCGGTCACCGCGCCGATCGCACCGAGCAGTTCGGCGGCGGTCGCGCCGCGCGGCGCCATGCCGAGCAGGATCAGGCACATCACCGACGTGACGGTGAGCGGGGTCACGCGATTGGCCTCGACCGCGACCGCGAAGGCGATTGTTTCGAGCGCGCGTTTGTCGTCGGGCGCCGGCGCCGCGTCGATCACCACCGGATTGCCGATGTCGAGCCGGATGCGGCCCGACGGTTCCTTGAGGCTCTTCATATAGCCGATGAACCACGACAGGCTCTCGGGCTTCTTGCTTCGCCCCGTCTGTTCGGCGGCATATTCCTCGACGTCGCGGATCAGGTCGAAACTGGTGACGAAGGGCACGAAATGCACATCCTTCGTCCCCGTCGCATGCGCCGCGTCAAGCACATATTTCATCAGCCCATATTTGGGCGGCATCAGCTTGCCGAGCCGCGAGCGTGTACCCTCGAACGCCCAGCTCAGCGGGAAACGCTTGGCGAGCAGCCAGGCGATATAGTGGCGCAGCACGAGCTTGTATACCGGCTGGTCCTGAAAGCTGCGCCGGATAAAGATCATCCCCGAGCGGCGGAAGAATTCGCCCATGACCGCGAAATCGAGATTGGCGCCGCCGAAGCTGTGCAGCATCGGCAGGTCGTTTTCATAGGCAAGGCGGCTGGGTGTCGCGCCGTCGATATAGGTTTTGTGCGTGAAGAGGATCGCGGTCGGATGTTCGCGCAGAATCGACCGCAGCTTCGCGAGTTCGGCGGCGTCGATTTCCATTTCGGGCGCGTAGCCGCCGAACATCATGCGGTCGAGCCTTGCCCGCAGGTCGAGGAACAGCGCCGACGGCCGCGCGATGACCTCCTTCATCAGCGGCCGTGCCTCGCGATAGAGGTCGCCGACCGGGCGCCCCGTCTTCTCTGAAAGCTCGGCGAGCGCGGCACGAAATTTCGGGCTGGTGCGAAGGCCGTCGGCGACGAAACGCGGCACCTTGTAGCGTGTGCCGCGAATACCGCGCTCGGCAACGTCGAGCGCAAGCGCGGCTTGCCGCGCGACGAAGCCCGCGAATTCGGGGCTGTCCGTCCCCTCGCCATCGCCGCCGCCGGTCTGCGCGCAGAAGCGCATCCTTAGCGTGTCGAGCGTCGCCGCTTCGCCGACCAATATTTGCGCGCGCCGCCGGTCGCGAAGCAGGATCAGCCGCGCGCGGAGCGGCCCCGGATGGCGCGGGTCGCCGAAGATCAGGTGGCGGAACTTGAGCGCGCGGTCCTTGTCGAAACCCGGAATGCGCCATGCAACGCGCAGCGGCACGATCTGCCGCGACGGCGCGCCGCCGAGCCGCGCCTGGAGCACGTCGACGGGCAGCGCATGGTCGCCATCCTCGATGTCGAGGCTCGCCCAGGTCGGCTCGTCATCCCCGCCCACATCGTTGGACGTCGCATGAATCCAGTCGAGCAACAGGCGCCGCTCGATCCCGTTGCGCGCGTCAATGATATAGAGCCGGTCGGCCGCCTGCTCCGCCACGAATGAGGTGCGGGGCGTTCCGTCTGCCACCGCTTAGCCGGTCTTTCCCTTGCGGGCGGCCGGTTTTTTGGACGGCGCCTTCTTTTTCACAGTCGGTTTCTTCTCGGCCGTCTTCTTCGGCTTTTCGGCCTTCGCTTCGGCAGCCGTTTCGGCCGCGACCGACTCTGCCACGCTTTCCTCAGGCTGGCCGAGCGTGCGCAGAAACATGTTTCGCACGTCGCGGACATGCGTATTGATCGTCCGCGGGCTCCATTTCGACGTGTCAATCGGCGGCAGAACGGTGACGCGCACCGTCGCGGGGCGCATCACGAATTCATTCTTCGGCGCGACGTCGGTCGCATTATGGATCACGATCGGGACGATCGGCACCCCGGCCTGCATCGCCAGATGGAACGCGCCCTTCTTGAACGGCTCGAGCTTCGGCGTCAGGCTGCGCGTGCCTTCGGGCGAGATGCAGATCGACTTGCCTTCGATCTTGATCGCGTCGACCAGCGGCTCCATCGCCTTGATCGCGCTCTTGCCATCGGCGCGGTCGACGAAGACGGTGCCGCCCCATTCCATCAGCTTGCCGAGGATGGGGATGTCCTTGATCTCTTTCTTGCCCACGCCGCCCATGTCGCGGCGGATGAGCTTGGCGAGGATCATGACGTCCGCCTTGCTCTGGTGGTTGAAGATGAAGACGCACGGGCGCGAGGACCAGAGATGCTTTTCGTCCTCGACCTCGAGCTCGACCCCGGTGATCGCGGTCGCGAAGTCGCCGAACAGCCCGATCGAGAAATTCGCCGCCTCGCGTTGCGAGCGCGTCAGCGCCCAGATCGGCAGGCCCGCGGCAAAGGCGCCGACGAGCGAGCCGGTCGCATAGATGGTGCGCGTATAGTCGACCCAGCTCGGCGTCCCGCGGCTGGCGAAACGCTGGACCGGCCAACCATGCTCGTCGGCGATCGCTTTCAATTTCAAATTCGGATTGAGCGGGCGCGGATTGCCGACGCGTTCGAGCAGTTCGATGTCGTCGTCACTGTCCGAATAGAAAAAGCTCTGGTCGAGATCGAGGCCATATTCGGCGGCGAGATCTTCGGCCGCGAGCACCTTGCCCTCGCCGAAGCACAAAGGGCGGATGATCTCGCCGGTGAAGACGCCATCCTCGATCTCATAGGCCGAGCATTTGATGTCGGTGATCCCGAGGTCGCGCGCGGTCGGTTCGATCTGGTAGATCGTCGCCGACGAGATGATCGCAACGCGGTGGCCCTTTGCCTGATGCGCCTCGATGATCGCGCGCGTCTCGGGGTATATCTTTCGCGCGATATGCTTCTTGTAGAGTTCCTCGCCGAATTCGACGAAGCTCTCTTCCTCAACGCCGCGCATGAATTTCGCCGCGCCCGACATCAGCCCCGAAAAGCCGATCGTGCCGAGGCTGTGTTGCGCGACGACCTGCGCGGTCTCCGCGATCTCCTCGACCGACATTTCGCGGCGCTGGAATTTCTCGCGCAGCATCGCGGTCGCCGAGTAGCCCGAGATGATCGTGCCGTCGAAATCGAACAGCGCGGCGATATGCGATCCGGGTTCGGACGCCAGGACTTCTTCCAAATGCGGCTGCGGCCTCGGCACGCGCATCTCCCCACCAAGCGGCTATATTGCCGCCTTTCTCTGCACGATGGCAGTAAAGATGGCGTTTATCAATGCGGCCAATTCGTGGTCCGGGTCAGGATGCGAGCGCTGCGGCCTCACGCGCCAGTGCCTCGATCCGCGCGGGATCGAGCAGGCCCGAGGGGACGACCCAGCTGCCGCCGACGCACAGCACCGGCCCCAGCGCGAGCCATTCGGGCGCCGTGGCGGCGCTGATCCCGCCGGTCGGACAGAAATTGATCCCGCCGAACGGGCCCGAAAGCGCCTTCAGCGCCGGGATGCCCCCGCTCGTCGCGGCAGGAAAGAATTTGAAGCTGCCCAGCCCGAGGTCGAGCCCAGCCATGATGTTCGACGCGTTGGCGACGCCGGGCAGGAAGGGAATGCCGCTCGCCACCGCCGCTTCGCCGAGACTGTCGGTGAGGCCCGGCGAGACGATGAATTCGGAGCCCGCGGCGATCGCATCTTTCAGCATCCGGGGGTTGAGCACCGTCCCGGCGCCGACCACCGCGCCCGGGACCGACTTCATTGCCTTGATCGCGTCGAGCGCGGCGGGGGTGCGCATCGTGACTTCGAGCACCGTCAGGCCGCCCGCGACGAGCGCCTCGGCCATCGGCACCGCATCCTCGACGCGGTCGATAACGATCACCGGGATGACCGGCGCCAAACGCATGATCTGCTCGATACCTGAATCTGCCATTTTTGTCTCCGTTCGCCCTGAGCTTGTCGAAGGGCAGTTCTTTTCTTGACCCGTTGGATGAGAAGAGCGGCCCTTCGACAAGCTCAGGACAAACGGGTTTTGGGGTTCAGATTACTTGCTCCATCGCGGCGAGCACCGCCGATCCGCCCTTTTCAGCTTCGTCGGCATGGTGGCGGAACAGCGCGAAGAGTTCGCGGCCGACGCCGACCGCGGGCGGCGGGGCGACGGCCGGACTGCGCGCAGCCCAGACATCGGGATCGACGAGCGCGAGCACCTCGCCCTTGCGCGCACAGACGCGAACGATGTCGCCATCGACAAGAAAGGCGAGCGGGCCGCTGACTCCGTCGATGCCAGGCAGCGCTTCAGGTGACAGGTGGATTACCGCGGGCACCTTGCCGCTCGCGCCCGACATGCGGCCGTCGGTGAGCAGCGCGACGCGGAAACCTCGATCCTGCAAAACGCCGAGCGCCGGAGTGAGCTTGTGCAGTTCGGGCATGCCATTGGCGCGCGGGCCCTGGAAGCGCACGACGACGATGACGTCGCGTTCGAGCTCGCCCGCCTTGAATGCCGCCAGCACCGCGTCCTGCGTGTCGAAGATCCGGCACGGCGCCTCGATCGTCCAGCGATCCTCGGCGACCGCGCTGGTCTTGATGATCGCGCGGCCGAGATTGCCCGCGAGCAGGCGCATCCCGCCGTCGGGCGAAAAAGGCGCCGCCGCGGGGCGCAGCATCGTGTCGTCGCGGCTCTCGGCCGGCGCGGTCTGCCAGTGGAGTTCGTCGTTCACCAGCACCGGCTCCGACGCATAATCGGCCATCGTGCCGCTGACGGTGAGCACGTCGCCGTGAAGCAGGCCCGCGCCGAGCAGTTCGCGCACGACATAGCCGATGCCGCCCGCAGCGTGAAAGTTGTTCACGTCGCCCGCGCCGTTCGGATAGACGCGCGCGAGCAGCGGCACCGCGTGGCTGAGTTCGTCGAAATCCTGCCAGTCGATGATGATGCCAGCGGCGCGCGCGATCGCGGGCAGGTGGATCGCATGGTTGGTCGATCCGCCGGTCGCGAGCAGGCCGATCGCGGCGTTGACGATCGCTTTCTCGTCGATGCAGCGCGCGAGCGGGCGATAGTCGTCGCCGTCCCAGCCGATCTGCGCCACGCGGTGCGTCGCGGCGCGCGTCAGTTCCTGGCGCAGCTTGGTGCCGGGGTTGGTGAAAGCGCTGCCGGGAACGTGCAGCCCCATCAGCTCCATCATCATCTGGTTGCTGTTCGCGGTGCCGTAGAAGGTGCAGGTGCCCGCGCCATGATAGCTCGCCGCCTCGGCTTCGAGCAGTTCGTCGCGGCTCGCCTTGCCCTCGGCATAGAGCTGGCGCACGCGCTGTTTTTCCTTGTTCGCGAGCCCCGAGGGCATCGGCCCGGCGGGGATCAGGATCTGCGGCAGATGGCCGAAGCGCAGCGCCCCGATCAAGAGCCCGGGGACGATCTTGTCGCAAATGCCGAGCAGCAACGCGCCCTCGAACATCGCATGGCTGAGCGCGATCACCGTGCCCTGCGCGATATTGTCGCGGCTGAACAGCGACAGGTCCATGCCCGCCTGCCCCTGCGTCACGCCGTCGCACATCGCGGGCACGCCGCCCGCGACCTGCGCGGTCGCGCCGACTTCGCGCGCGAAGAGTTTGATCTGCTCGGGGTAGCGGCCGTAGGGCTGATGTGCCGAGAGCATGTCGTTGTAGCTGGTGACGATACCGATGTTCATCGCCGCGCCGGTGCGGATAACCGCCTTGTCGTCGCCCGCCGCGGCAAAGCCGTGCGCGAGGTTGCCGCACGACAAATTGCCGCGGTTGGTGCCCGCCTCGCGCTGGCGGTCCATCAGGTCGAGATAAGCGGCGCGGCGCGGCGCGCTGCGTTCGATGATGCGGTCGGTGACCTTGGCGATGGTGGGGTGGAGATCAGTCATGGTGCAAACCTGCTTCCTTCTCCCCTTGCGGGAGAAGGATAGGGAGCCTTGTCGCGAAGCGGCTAGGCGGACTTGGAAGAGGGGTATGCGAGCCACTGGCTCGCGCGGTCGCAGGGCGACCACTCACCCTCTCCCAGCTTCGACTAGGCAGCAAGCTGCCAAGTCTCTGCATCCCTCCCCCGTCAAGGGGGAGGGTATGGGGTTCCTCAGTCATGCCAGCTCGCTCCGTCGCGTTCGATCAGCGCGATTGCGCTCGACGGGCCCCAGCTTCCCGCGGTGTAATTTTGCGGCGCCATATCGACCTCGGCCCAGGCGTCGCGGATCGAATCGATCCACTGCCACTGCGCCTCGACCTCGTCGCGGCGCACGAACAAAGTCTGGTCGCCCTCGATGAAGTCGAGCAGCAGGCGTTCGTACGCGATCCGGCGGCGCTCGCCCGCAAAGCTGTGCGAGAGCGAGACGTCCATCGTCACCTCTTTCAGCTTCACGCCGTCGCGGTCGAGCCCGGGCTGCTTCGCCATCACCTTGACCCGAATATTTTCCTCGGGCTGAAGGTTGATGATCATGCTGTTCGCATCGAGCTTGCCCGCGCCGACGCGCGCAAAGATATTGTGCGGCACCGGCTTGAACTGGATCAGCACCTCCGACTTGCGCTGCGGCATGCGCTTGCCGGTGCGCAGGTAGAAAGGCACGCCCTTCCAGCGCCAATTGTCGATATAGGCTTTGAGCGCGACAAAGGTTTCGGTGTTCGACGGGTTGCCGAGTTCGTCGGAGTAGCCCGCGACCGCGCCGCCGTTCACGGCGCCGCTGGTATATTGCCCCTTCACGCTGTGCGCCTTCACGTCGGCGGCCGTCATCTTGCGAAGGCTACGCAGCAGCTTGACCTTCTCGTCGCGCACCGCGGTCGACGACACGCTCGACGGCGGCTCCATCGCGATGATCGCGAGCAGCTGAAGCATATGGTTCTGCACCATGTCCTTGAGCGCGCCGACGCCGTCATAATAGGAAACGCGGCCTTCGAGGCCGACGGTTTCGGCGACGGTAATCTGGACATGGTCGATCGCTTGCGCATTCCACAGCGGTTCGAACAGCATATTGGCAAAGCGCAGCGCGAGCAGATTCTGCACCGTTTCCTTGCCGAGATAATGGTCGATGCGGAACACGCGGTCTTCGGCAAAGGCGTCGCCGACTTGCGCATTGACGTCGCGCGACGAGGCGAGATCGTGGCCGATCGGCTTCTCCATCGCGATGCGGCATTGGGCGCAGGCGATGCCGGCGGCATTGAGCCCCTGCGCGATCGGCCCGAACATCGACGGCGGGGTCGAGAGATAGACGCCGATCGGGCGGGCCATGCGGCCGGCGAGCAGCGCCGCGAGTTCGTCATAACCGGTGCCCGCGCCGGCATCGATCGCGCAATAATCGATGCGATCGAGGAAGGCGACGACGCCAGCCTCTTCGATACGGTCGGCGGGCAGATGCTCGGTCAAGGCATCGCGGACTTGCTGCTGGAACGCGGCGCGATCCATTTTCGAGCGTCCCGACCCGATGATCGTCAGCGCGTCGGCGAGCAGCCCGTCGAGGTGGAGATTGTAGAGCGAGGGAAAAAGCATGCGCTGCGCCAGGTCGCCCGTCGCGCCGAACAGCACCAATGTTTCGACTTTCACGCTCACAATCGTCCCCTTGGATAACATGAAAAGAATTGGGCGATACACGAAGCGAATGCAACGCGCATACGTAGGCCGCATACGATGTCGGCCCTTGGCAAATCCGACAACGCTGCCATAGGAATTCGCCATGGTCGACAGCCCTGCCCCTTATGATGTCATCGTCGTCGGCGGCGGGGTCAATGGTGCCGGCGTCGCGCGCGATGCCGCGGGGCGCGGCGCGCGCGTGCTGCTGCTCGAAGCGGGCGATCTTGCCGAGGGCACGTCGTCGAAATCGACCAAGCTGATCCATGGCGGGCTGCGCTACCTCGAACATTATGAATTCCGGCTCGTCCGTGAAGCGCTGAAGGAACGCGAGATACTGTGGAGCATCGCACCGCATATCATCCGCCCGCTGCGTTTTGTCCTGCCGCATCGGCCGGGGCTCCGGCCGCGCTGGCTGCTGCGGCTCGGACTCTTCCTCTACGACCATATCGGCGGCCGCAAGAAGCTGCCCGCGACGCGTTCGATCGACCTGCGCCGTCACGCGGCAGGCGGACCGCTCCAGCCGCAATATGTGCACGGCTTCGAATATTCGGACGGCTGGACCGACGACGCGCGGCTGGTCGCGCTCAATGTGCGCGATGCCGCCGATCATGGTGCGCGTGTCCGCACGCGGACGCGCGCCGAAATGCTGCGCTGCGAGGATGGCCTGTGGATCGTCGACGCGAGCGACGATCAAGGCCACCAATATCGCTTCTCCGGCCGCAGTATCGTCAATGCCGCGGGGCCCGCGGTGCTCGACTTTCTCAAACGCGCCGATGCCGAACCCGACCATCAAATGCGGCTCGTGCGCGGATCGCATATCGTCGTGCGCAAGATCTTCGAGCACGACTATGCCTATTTCTTCCAGCTTCCCGACGGGCGCATCTTTTTCGCCATTCCCTACGAGCGCGACTTCACGCTGATCGGGACGACCGATCAGGATCATGACGGGCCGGCGAGCGAGGCAAAGGCGAGCGACGAGGAAATCGTCTATCTGTGCGAAGGCGCCAGCCTCTATTTCCGCACCCCCGTCACCCCCGCCGATGTCGTCTGGACCTATTCGGGCGTCCGGCCGTTGATCGAGGACGGATCGGGCCGTCCCGAAGCCGCGACGCGCGGCTATCGCATCGACCTCGACCTCACCGAAGGCGCGCCGCTGCTCACCATCTATGGCGGCAAGATCACCAGTTATCGCCACGTCGCCGAGGCCGCGGTCGATGAGCTGGTCGATCATGTTCGAGCGCTGTCGGGCAAGCGCTGGACCGCAAAGGCACCGCTTCCCGGCGGCGATTTCCCGACGAACGGCATGGCGGCGCTCAAGGCCGAATATAAGCTCGCCTACCCCTTCCTGACCGCCGCGACGGTCGACCGCATCGCCCGCGCATATGGCACCGACGCGCGCACCTGGCTCGGGCAGGCCGAAGATTGGGACGCGCTCGGCGGCGAGATCGCGCATGGGCTTAGCGCTGCCGAGGTGCAGTGGATGGTTGATCGCGAGTGGGCGCGCACGACCGACGACATCTTGTGGCGGCGAAGCAAGCTGGGGCTGCATTTCAGCGACGATGAGGTCGCGGAGCTCGCCGCTTGGCTGGAAGCCAAACGTAATTAATTCTCGTCATTCCCGCGAAGGCGGGAATGACGAGAAATGGAACAGGCCCTGAGATTAATCGGCGTCGAACTGCTCGGCGAGCTTGGCGCGCCGCACTTTCCACGTGTCGGCGAGCGCGGGAACCTCGCGGAGCGCGCGCAGGTCCGCCGGACGATTCTTTGCTTCGCCGCCGATCAGCAAAGCGAACAGCGAGGCCAGCGGCCATTCGGGATAGGGCCGCTCGATAAGATCAAGCGTATCACCCGCCCGCACCGCACCCGGTTCGAGCACGCGGTAATACCAGCCCGTCCGGCGCGTCTTCACGACTTGCGCCATCACGCCCTTCGTTCCGAAGCGATGGTCGAGTTTCCAGCACGGCTGGCGCGCCTGCGTCACTTCGACCAGCGCGGTGCCGAGGCGGAAGCGGTCGCCGAGAAAGACATTCTGCTCGTCGAGGCCGGTCGTCGAGATATTCTCCCCAAACGCGCCCGGCGCATCGAGCAGCGGCGCATCGCCCAGATACCCCCGCCACCAGTCATAATGGTCGGCGGGATAATGGTGGATCGCCTTGTCGATGCCGCCATGCACCGTGCGGTCGGCCTGCTCATCGCCGGCGAGGCCCATTGGGCCGACGGCGACCAAGTCCGCGACCGGCAGCTTGCCGATAGCGCTCGGTTCATCGTCGCCGCGAAAGGGGCGGACCTTGCCCAGGAGGACAGCGAGAATTTCGGCTTTCATGGCTCAATTGCATAGGCTCCGCTGCCGAAATGGCAATCGTCAGGCTTGCGCGAGCGCCGGAGACTTTTGCGTCCGCGATGCGAGCACGATCGCGAGGCCGGCGACCGACATCGCGGCGCCCGCGATCGACACCGCCGGGAAACCGAGGCCGAGGCCGATCACCCCACCGCCGACCGCAGCGCCGATCGCGTTGCCGAGGTTGAACGCGCCGATATTGACCGCCGAGGCGAGATTGGGCGCGTCCGACGCCGCCTCCATCACCCGCATCTGGAGCGGCGGGACGATTGCGAAGGTCGGGACGCCCCACAGGAAGATCGTGACGGCGGCCGCGATCGGCGAATACATCGTGACCGCGAACAGCAGGAGCATCGCCGCGAGCCCGGTGAGCGAGACGATCAACGTCCGGTCGATCGAGCGATCGGCGAAGACCCCGCCGAGCCAGTTGCCGACGGTCAGGCCGAGGCCGTAGATCACAAGCATCGCGGTCACGAACAAGGTGCCCGCCCCCGTCGCCTCCTTCAGGATCGGCGCGATATAGGTGAAGACGGTGAACATCGCCGCCGACCCGATCGCGGTGAGCGCCAGTGCGACCAGCACCTCGCGGCGCTTCAGTACGCCCAGCTCGGCGAGCATATTGCCGCCCTCGGCGCGCGGGATGTCGGGGAGCGCAAAACGGAGCGCGACCATGGTGATAAGGCCCCAGATCGCAATCGCGCCGAACGCGGTACGCCAGCCGAACGTCTCGCCCACCCACGGCGCGAGCGGCACGCCGATGACATTGGCGAGCGTCAGCCCCATGAACATCGCCGCGACCGCGCTCGCGCGTTTCTCGGGCGCGACGAGGCTCGCCGCGACGACCGAGCCGACGCCGAAGAAGGCGCCATGGTTCAATGAGGTGATGACGCGCGCGACCATCAAGGTCGTGTAATCACCCGCGATGGCGGAGAGGAAATTGCCAAGCGTAAAGATGGCCATCAGGCCGATCAGCAGCGTGCGCCGGTTCATCTTTGCGGTGGTGAGCGTCATCAGCGGCGCGCCGATCAGCACGCCGAGCGCATAGGCCGAGACGAGCAGCCCGGCGGCGGGGATCGAGACCCCTAGCCCTTCGGCCATGTCGGGGAGCAAGCCCATCGGCGCGAATTCGGTGATGCCGATGCCAAAGGCACCGGTCGCGAGCGCGAGCAGGGGAAAGTTGATTTTCATGGCGTTTTTCCGGATCAGACGAGGGGCGGGTTCAGCCGGGCGAAACCCGCCTGCTGCCGATAGGGCGTGTGCGGATAGGGCGGCAGCATATCGCTCGCGGCGTCGAGTGCCGCCACTTGGTCTACGGTCAGCGCCCAGCCGACCGCGCCCAGATTCTGCCGCAGCTGTTCCTCGTTGCGCGCGCCGATGATCACCGACGACACGGTCGGGCGCTGGAGCAGCCAGTTGATCGCGATCTGCGGCACCGTCTTGCCGGTTTCGGCGGCAATGACCTCCAGCGCATCGATGACGCGGTAGAGCAAATCTTCGGCGACGGGCGGCGCGAATTGTTCGGTTTCGTGCAGGCGGCTGCCCGCGGGAACGGGGCGCCCGCGACCGATCTTGCCGGTCAGGCGGCCCCAGCCGAGCGGGCTCCACACCAGCGCGCCGACGCCCTGATCGGCGGCGAGCGGCATCAGGTCGGCCTCATAGGCGCGGCCGATCAGCGAATAATAGACCTGATGCGCGACGAAGCGCGGCGTGCCGAGGCGGTCGGCGGCCGCCTGCGCCTTCATGAGTTGCCAGCCCGGATAGTTGGAGACACCGGCATAGCGGAGCTTGCCCGCGGCGATCAGCGTGTCCAGCGTGCCCATCAGTTCGTCGACCGGGGTCGAGGCGTCGAAGGCGTGGAGTTGCAGCAGGTCGATATGGTCGGTGCCGAGCCGCCGCAGCGCATCCTCGACCGCGCGGATCAACCGGCCGCGCGAGGTGCCCCAATCCTGCGGACCTTCGCCCATCGGCAGCCCGGTCTTGGTCGAGATCAGCACCGCGTCGCGGCGCCCCTTGATCGCCTCGCCCAAAATCTGCTCGGACGCACCGTTCGAATAGACGTCGGCGGTGTCGAACAAGGTAACGCCGGAATCGAGGCTGATGTCGATCAGGCGCCGCGCTTCGGCGGCGTCGCTGGTGCCCCACGCGCTGAACAGCGGGCCTTGGCCGCCGAACGTCCCGGTTCCAAAGCTCAAGGCCGGAACGCGAAGCCCCGACGATCCCAATTGACGATATTCCATGGCGCACCCTTTCGATTGCGTTGAACGCATAGATGGACTCGCCGCCGCAGCCGGAGTATCGCCGGTGCAGGCGAAGGATTTTTGAAATGAACGCAAAGGTGGAAGGCAGCGGCGACCGCGCACGATCGATGGAGGTGTTTGCCGCGACCGTCGCCGAGGGCAGTTTTTCCGCCGCCGGCCGCTGCCTTGGCCTCACGCCGTCGGCGGTCAGCCGCACGATCGACCGGATCGAGGCGCGGCTGGGCGTGCGCCTGTTGTTGCGCTCGACCCGCGCGCTCGCGCTCACCGCCGAGGGCGAAGCCTATCTGCGCGCCGCGCGGCGCATCCTTGTCGACCTTGGCGACGCCGAACAGGCGATCGCCGATCAGGGCGCGCCGCGCGGGCGGCTCCGCGTCAGCGCGGCGCAGGCGCATGGGCGGCTTTCCATCGTGCCCTTGCTGGGCGACTTCGTCCGGCTGCATCCGCATATCCTTGTCGACATCAGCCTTGCCGACCGGTTGGTCGACATTGCGGCGGGACAAGCCGATGTCGCGATCCGCTTCGGCCCGCTCGCGGACAGCCCGCTTACCGCGCGAAAGCTTGGCGAAAGCCGCCGCGTCATTATCGCCTCGCCTGCCTATCTGGCGGCGCACGGCACGCCGCGCGTGCCCGAGGATCTGCACGGCCATAATTGCCTGAACTTCAATTTCCGCCGCGCCGAACCGACCTGGCCGTTTCGCGACGGTGAGCGTGAATTCACGTTATCGGTGCAGGGCAATATCGAGGCGAACAACGGCGAGACGCTCGGGCAGCTTGCCGCCGCGGGGGTCGGCATCGCGCGTGTCGGCGCGTTCAGCATCGCCGAAGAGATCGCGAGCGGCGCTCTCGTCCCGATACTGGAGGACTATAATCCGGGCGATGTGGAGGCGATCCACGCGGTGTTTGCCGGCGGCGCGAACACTCCAGCGCGTGTGCGGGTGTTCGTCGATTTTCTCGCCGAACGGCTGGGGCGTGAGGGTTGAGAGGGATGGGCAGGAAACGACCGTTTCCCGTCATCCCCGCGAAGGCGGGAGTCCCGCTTTTTCCTTCGCCGTCGCGAAGCGGGATCCCCGCCTTCGCGGGGATGACGAAGTTAGGTGAGAACGTCCGCTCGCCACCCTATTGTGTTGAAAAACTCCGGAGACGCATCTCGCCCAAGCCGCCTGCGTAAGAAACATATCGAGCGAGGCCGGACAGTGATCTAAAATTATACGGCGACTGGGAATGATGTAATATTTTCACTCGCTCAGATGTGTCCAAAGCCAATGACAGAGTTTTTCAACACAATACACCCCAAAGCTGCCACGCGTTAAGCCGCCGGGTTGAGACAAATCCAACCAATGGGCTATCGTGCCATGATGAATAACGAAATGATCGCCCTTCCCGTTCGGCGACTCGGCCTTGGCGAGCCCGGCGATGCGGCGCTGAACCGCAGCGTTGCGGTCGAGGCGCCGGTTTCGGTCGAGGTCGGCGGCTTCGGCTATGCGGTGATGATGGCAACGCCCGCCGACCTTGAAGATTATGCACTGGGCTTCGCACTGAGCGAAGGCTTGGTCGACACCCCCGAGCAGGTACGGCGCGTCGACGCCCATCCGATCGAAGGCGGTTGGGCGCTGCGGATCTGGCTACCCCCCGAACGCAACGCGATCGCGCTCGAACGCGCGCGCAAGCGCGTGAGCGAAAGCAGCTGCGGGCTCTGCGGGATCGAGAATATCGAGCAGGTGCTGCGGCCGCTGCCGCCGGTGACCGCGCGCATCGCGACAGATCGTCACGCCATTGCAGCCGCGCTCGCGGCGCTGCATGATCATCAGCCGCTCGGCCGCGCCACGGGCGCCGTCCACGCCGCCGCCTTCTGCTCGCCCGCCGGCGAGATCCTGCTCGCGCGCGAAGACGTCGGGCGGCACAATGCGCTCGACAAGCTGATCGGGGCCTTGGCGCGGGCGAGCATCGACGCGGCCACCGGCTTCATCCTGCTGTCGGCGCGGTGCAGTTACGAGCTGGTCGAAAAGACGGTGCGCGCGGGTTGTCCGATGCTCGTCACCATTTCGGCGCCGACGAGCCTCGCCGCGACACGCGCGGTGCAGGCGGGGCTGACGCTCGTGACGCTGGCGCGGGCGGATTCGGCGCTGGTTGTCAGCGATCCGCATGGAATGATCGCATGAAGACGCTGGGCGCGGTGCTCGCAGGCGGGCGGTCGAGCCGCTTCGGGTCCGACAAGGCGCTCGCGACGCTGGATGGGCGAACCTTGCTCGACCATGCGCTGGCGGCGCTGCGTCCGCACTGCGATGCGGCGATCGTGGTCGGCCGGGGCGAGATCGCCGATTGGCCGCGCCCCGACATGGGGCCGCTCGGCGGGATTGCGGGGGCGCTTATCCATGCGGCGGACCAGGGCTTCGATCGGGTTCTTACGGCGCCGGTCGATTGTGTCCGTTTGCCCGACGATCTTCGCACGCTTCTCGAACCGGCGCCCGCCTTTCTCGATACGCAGCCGGTGATCGGCCTGTGGCCAATTGCCTCGGTCGATGACCTGCGGACCATCCTGGAGGACGGCCGCGACCTCGCGGTCCGGGCCTATGCGCGGCGGATCGGCGCGCGGCCGGTCTCCAGCGATTTCGTGCCGCCAAACATCAACAGCGTCGCCGACCTCGATCGGCTGGCGGGGTTATGATCCACCGATGGCGTTCACCGTGAACGCCAAAATGCCCATGTTGAAGACAAACGCCGCCACGCAGTGGCCGAGCACGACGCGGCGCATATGTGCGCCCGATATGGTGACGTCCGACGTCTGGAAGGTCATGCCGAGCGTGAAGGCGAAATAGAGGAAATCCCAATATCCGGGCTCGCGCACCCCCGGCACCTCGATCCCGCGCTGGTCGCGTCCGTCCTTCTGCAGATAATAGAGATGCGCATAGTGGAGCGTGAACACGATGTTCGCGAACAGCCACGCGAGCGCGAGCGTCGCGATGATCAGAATGACGTCGCAGCGCTCCAGCTTGCCCGGGCTCGCGATCAGCGTCCCGACCGCGAACAGGATGACGAGCGAGAGCAGCACGGTGATCGCGAGCAGGCCCACACGGTTCGCGTCGTTGAATTCGGCGCGGCGGCGCATCTGGTCGGCGTCGGCGCGGAAGAGCGGCATCACGGTGCAAAGAAAGACGAAGGCGGCGACGTCGAAGCCAATCAGGAACGCCGCGCGCGGATCGATATGCGATGCGAGCGCCGCTCCCATCGCCGCGAGCAGCACGAACGGAAAGATCAGGAAACGGACGGGCGCGATATGTTTGCCGACGGCCATCGGCGGCGTCAGTCCGCAGCCCGGACGACGCGCACCGGGATCGACTTCGCCGCCGGACAGCCGCTGGTCTTGTCGTAATGGTCCAGCGGCAGCAGCGGATTGAGTTCGGGATAATAGCCCGCCACCGATCCGCGCGACATCGGATAGTCGAGGATCGTCAGCCCATCGACGCGGCGCGCGATGCCGTCGGCGCTGATCGTTTCGAGCGCGACCTTCCCTCCCGCCTCCAGCCCGCGCGCCGCGATGTCGTCGGCGTTCATGAACAGGATCATGCGGTCGTTGTACACGCCGCGATAGCGGTCGTTATAACTGTAGATCGTCGTGTTGAACTGGTCGTGCGAGCGCACCGTCGCGAGCCGCAGCATGTCGGGATCGTCGACCGCCGCATTGACCGCGAGCCCCGGCAGGATCAGGAAATTGGCCTTGCCGCTCGGCGTCGCCCACGCGCGCCGCCGCGGCGGGATGTCGAGGTGGAAGCCCATCGGCGCCTTGATGCGCTCCGAGAACCCCGCGTAGAGCGCGGGGTAGACCGCGGCGATCTTGTCGCGGATCAAGCCGTAATCGTCGATATAGCTCGCCCAGCCGGTCTTGCTGTGCGGCAATGTCGCCATCGCCATGCGGCAGACGATCTCGGTCTCGGGCATCAGATCGGCGCTCGCGGGTTCGAGCACGCCGCGCGATGCGGTGACGTTCGACATCGAATCCTCGATCGTGACGAACTGCTCGCCCGCCGCGGTTTTGATGCGTTCGGAGCGCGCGACGACGGGCAGGATCAGCGCGTCTCGGCCATGCACCAGGTGCCCGCGGTTGAGCTTGGTCGCGATCCCGACGGTGAGGTTCAGCTTTCGCATCGCGTCGTAAGCGCGGTCGGTGTCGGGGACCGCGCGGACGAAATTGCCGCCGAGGCCGATGAAAACCTTCGCGGTGCCCGCCATCATCGCCTCGACCGACTCGACGCTATGATGGCCGTGCTCGCGCGGCGGTTCGAAACCGAAGACATCGCGCACCTTGTCGAGATAGGCTTGGCCCGGTTTCTCGTCGATGCCGACGGTGCGGTCGCCCTGCACGTTCGAATGACCCCGGATCGGCGAGATGCCCGCCCCCGGCTTGCCGTAATTGCCTTTGAGCAGCAGCAGGTTCGCGATCTGCTGGACGAGCTGAGACCCCTGCTGATGCTGGGTCACCCCCATGCCGTAACAGACGATCGTCGCGTTCGAGCGGATATAGATTTCGGCGCAGCGCCGAATCTGCGCCTCGTCGATCCCCGCTGCGGCAACGAGGGCGGGCCATCGCTGCGCCTCGATGTCGGCCTTCAGCGGCGCGAAGCCTTCGGTGTGATCGGCGATGAAGTCGTGATCGAGTACCGTCTCGCCTGCCGCCTCGCGCTCGAACATGACCTTCATCATGCCCTTCAGGAGCGCGAGGTCGCCGCCGATCCTGATATGCACGAATTCGCTGCTGATCTCGGTCGAGCCGAAAGTCGCCATCTGGACGATGTCCTGCGGCTCGGTGAATTTGATCAGCGCGCGTTCGGGCATCGGGTTGACCGCGACGATCGGCACCCCGCGCTTGCGCGCCTCGACCAGCGGGGTCATCATCCGCGGCGCGTTGGTCCCGGCATTATGCCCGATCAGGAAGATCGCCTCGGCGTGGTCGAAATCCTCAAGGATCACCGTGCCCTTGCCGACCCCGATCGAATGCGGCAGCCCGCGGCTCGTCGGCTCGTGACACATGTTCGAACAGTCGGGGAAATTGTTCGTGCCGAACTCGCGCACGAAGATCGAATAGAGGAACGCCGTCTCGTTCGCGGTGCGGCCCGAGGTGTAGAATTCGGCCTCGTGCGGGCTGGCGAGTGCGCGCAGATGCTCGCCGATCAGAGCAAAGGCATCGTCCCAGCCGACCGGCACATAATGGTCGGTCGCGGCGTCGTAGCGCATCGGCTCGGTCAGCCGCCCCTGCATTTCCAGCCAATAGTCCGACTGTGCCATGAGGTCGGAAACGCTGTGCTGTGCAAAAAAATCGCGCGTGACGCGGAACTTCGTCGCCTCGTGCGCGAGCGCCTTGGCGCCATTTTCGCAAAACTCGAGCTTCTTGGTGCAATGCGCGTCGGGAAAGGCGCAGCTCGGGCATTTGAAGCCGCCCGGCTGGTTCATCGACAGCAGCGCACGCGATCCCTTCGTGACGACGCTTTGTTCGAGCAGCACCTTCGCGGTCGCGGCGGCCGCGCCCCAGCCGCCGGCGGGACTGTTGTAGATTTTGTAGCGGGGTTTATCGTCAGCCATCGCCGCCGACTAAAGCATAGGGACCCCGGCATATCCATCGTTCTTTGAGCGCGCCCACCGCCGTTTCCAGCGCGCCAAAATTATCGATCGTCTCGCGCGCGATCCGTTCCGACGGCTCTCCAGAATGCGCCGGCTATTGCGGCGCCCCCGACAGCAAGGTCGTGCGAAGCCGGTCGATCGCTGCATCATCCAGGCCAAGCCCCTCGCGAACATAGCGATCGAACGAGCCGTAGCGTTTATCGACTTCGGCAAAGGCCGCCTCGATATAGGCGGCGCGGACGGTCAATACCGGCTCGAGATTTTCGCGCGCGATCGGCGTCGGCAATTTGCCGAGCGTGGCGATTGTCGCCTCGTTCTTGGCGCGCAGATAGTCGTTGCTGGCAAGATAATCGGCCATCACCGTTTCGCGCGGCACACCCAGCAGGGTCAGTATCACCGCGCTGGCCCAGCCCGTGCGGTCCTTGCCCGAGGTACAGTGATACAGCGTCGGCCCGGCGCCTTCGGCGCCGATGCGCGAGAGCAGCGTGCGGTAGGCGCTCTGCGCGCTGTTCAACGAGACGAAATCGCGGTTCGCCTCGGTCAGCATTTCCGCGCCCTTGCCCGCCGCGATCGCCGCGATCGCCTGACGCATGTCGCCGCCAAGGCTTCCCTTGCTGTCCGCCGCGACGTCGAGCACGAGATGCTCGGCGCCGGCGGGCACGCGATCGGGTTCATGGCTGCGTTCGCTGGCGGTGCGGAGGTCGGCGACCAGCGCGAGGCCCAGATCGCCCATCGCGCCGAGGTCGCTATCGCTGAGCCGGTCGAGCTGATCCGAACGGTAGATCATCCCCATCTTCACCCAGCGGCCGTCGGCCGTGCGATAGCCACCGATGTCGCGCAAATTGGGTATCGTCTTGAGGTGAAGCCCGCGGTCGGCGATGACCAGCGGCGCGCCCCGATCGGGAACGAGCGCAAAAAACAAGCGCTTGCCGGGGGCAAGGCCGGAAACGCGGATACTGCCCGTCGCATCGCCCTGTCCCACCGGCTTCGTCCGATCGCTTACCGCGGAATCGGTGCCCGCATATACCGTCACCCGGCCCGCGCCCGGCGCGGACCAGCTGATCGTGCCATCCGCCGATACGCTGGCGGAGGTGAAAGGAATGACGCCCGCCTGCTCGGCAACCGCGCCTGCGACCGGCTGTTTGCCGACCGTCGCACATCCCGGCAGCGTCAGGATCAATGCGGCTGCAAAGGCAGCCCGCCACATCCGATGATCGTCATTCCGCATTTTCAGCTTCCTTCCTGCGCTCAGCCGCGCTGCGACGAGATGTTGCCGCCGTCGACGACGAGTTCGGCGGCGGTGATATAGCTCGCTTCGTTCGAGAGTAGAAAGCGGACGACGCGGCCGATCTCCTCGGGCACGCCGATGCGTTCGAGCAGGATGCGCTTTTCGAAAAAGCCCTCGGGCAAATTGTCGACCGCGGGCTTCATCATCGGCGTCATGATCTGGCCGGGCGATACCGAATTGATCCGGATCTTGTCGCGCGCCAGCCGGTCGGCGAGCGAACGGACGAGCGAGAGCATGCCGCCCTTCGCCGCGCTATAGATCGGGTTCATCGCATTGCCGAGCGTCGCGTTGATCGAGGTGATCGCGACCACCGCCGAACCCGGATTGGCGGCAAAGTCGCCATGGAGTTGCTGCGTCAGCAGCGCGAGCGGACGCAGATGCGTGTTGATCCCTGCCGCCCAGCTTTCGGGCGTGATTCCTTCCAGCGAGGCGGTGTCGACGATGCCCGCGGCGTGGACGAGCCCGCCCAGCGCACCGAGCGCATCGCGGCTGGCGGCGATCGCGGCGGGATAGGCACCCAGATCGGTGAGATCGACGCCGATGCCGATGGCCTTTGCGCCGAATTCCTGCGTGATTGCCGCAACCTCGGCTTCGGCCTTGCCGGCGTTAATGTCCCAGAGCGCGACCGCCCGGCCCACCGCCGCCAGCGCGCGCGCCGAGGCGAGCCCGATCCCGGACGCTCCCCCGGTGACGATGACGGCGGTCCCGGGCGCGCCGAGCGCAGGCGAAAGATCAGTAAAATTCATTGCGGAACAATCTCCATGATGCGGGTCATTCTAATTTCTGGATACCGATACCCGTGTCATCGGGCCGGGGCGGTGGGCGACGGCCCCTGCTTTCCGAAAAAACCGTCGAGCTTCAAATTGCTGACGCGCGGCGCGCCGCCAGCGACCGAAATCCACATGACGTGATCGACCACCGCGGAATCGTCTGGCGCGCCCCCCGGTATGCCGCCCGTCGTACCGAGCTGGATATAATCGTGGCCGCCGCGCGCCTCATAGGCATATTTGTGGTAATGCCCCGCGAGGATGGTGTGGGGACGGTCCTTTAGAAGCCCCTCGATCTCGCGGAACGCGGGCGAGTCGACCTTCCATGCCGGCCGATGCATGAGCACGAAGGTCCAGCGCGCCTTGGGGCTTTTCGCCAGCGCATCGCGGACCATCTTCACCTGATCGGCGCTGAACGCGACATTCTCCGAAGCGCGGAACTTGCCCGCCAGCTCGGCCAATTTGGGATCGCTCGTGAACAGCGCCTCGGCCTTTGCGGGATCGCCATTCATCGCCTTGAACACCGACATCATCGCATCGGCGCCATATTGCTCGACCAGTTTCGCGCGCGCGATTTTCGGCTGCGGCGGATCTTCGGTATTGAGGACGAGGAACAACGCGCCTTTGTAGACGAAGCTGTAATAGTCGGCGCCCAGACGCTTGCGCCATATGGTGCGCTGCACCTCGTTGGTCAGGTCGTGATTGCCCGGCACGTAAAAGAAGGGGACGCTCAGCCGGTCGATCGCGGCGCCCACCTCGTCCCATTCCCTGCCCAGTTGCACCCGATCCTCGCTATTACCCTCGATCAGGTCGCCGATGTTGATGACGAAATCGGGGCGTAGCGCCTCGACCTTTTCCATCGCATCCTCGAACACCCCGGGGCGGTGCTTTCCGGTGCGGTCGCCGATGACGACGAAGCGAAACTCATCGGCGCCGCCCGCGAAATCCTTTTGCGTACGCGCGACGTCGGGCGCGCCCGCGCGAAAATCCTTCGCACCCTGTCCGGCGCCGAGAGCGACGCCGGACAGCGAGAGGGCGAGCACGCCGCCGAGCAGTAAGGCCGCATATCGCATCGCGATCCCCTTAGAATTCGAAGCTCAGATCGACGCCATAGGTACGCGGTTCGCCAAACAGCGCGCCGGGGCGGCCGATGTTGAACTGGGTGACATAATATTCCTTGTCGGTGAGGTTGCGGCCCCACAGGCCGACACGAAGACCATCGACGCCCGGAATATCGGCCAGCGTCAGCCGCGCGTTGAGCAGGCCATAGTCGCCGACGATGAATTTGCCGCTCGAGATGCTCGAGCTGACGAACTTGTCGCTCTGCATCGTGTAGTTCACATTGGTCGAAAATGTACCGACCGGCGTCGGCGGCAGATCATAGTTGAGGTCCAGCCCCAGCGAGTGTTTCGGCGCGTTGGAGAAGCGGAAATTGGCCGAGATGTCGGTGCCCGTGGCGTCGACAATCTCGTCATATTGCGCGTCGAGATAGCCGTAGTTGATCGTGAAACGCAGTTCGCGAACGGGCGCGAGCGTCAGATCGGCCTCGATGCCTTTCACCGTCGCCTTGCCCGCGTTGAGCACGTCGGTGATCCGGACGTTGGTCGGATCGGACTGAACGTTGATCTGGATGTCCTTATACTTCGACTGGAACGCCGCAACGTTGAAGCGCAGCTTGTTGTCGAGGAACTGGCTCTTCATGCCGAGTTCGTAGGACCAGAGCGTTTCCGAATCGAAGCCCTCGTTGAAGCGCGAGATCGAGCTGGCGCGGGTATTATAACCGCCGGATTTATAGCCCTTCACCACCTTGCCATAGACATTCACATTTTCGGCGACGTCGTAAGCGAGAATGACGCTGGGGCTGAAATCCTTGAACTTGCGGCTGCCGTCGCCAACGCCGGGCACGGGCACGATCGGGCCATTATTGACCTGGGTCTGGCGCGCGAGCGTCGCTTCGCGCTTGTCCCAGCTCTGGCGCACACCGATCGTCAGATGAAAACGCCGGTCGAGCCATTCGGGGGAGTAGGTCGCCTGCCCGAATACCGCCCAGGACTCGTTCGCGATCGTGGTCGTCGTGAAGCTGCGCGTCCGCGTCGGCGGGCTGAAGCTGTTGCTGAAATTATCGCCCTCTTCGGAGAACCAATAGCCGCCGACAACATATTCGAGCTGACGATCGAGCGCGTCGCCAACAAACTGAAGCTCCTGGCTCCACTGATCCTGCGTGGCGCGGCTGCTGTTCTTCTGAAGCGGCGTCGGGCCGAGCACGCCCGTCAGATAATCCTGATTCTGGAAGTTATCGAGCTTGCGATACCCCGTGATCGAGCGGATCGTGAGCGAGTCGGCGGCGTTCCACTCACCGATCAGGCTGTGCCCTTCCGACGTCACGTCATTGGCCAGCAGATCGCGGACCAGCGGACTACCGGCTGTCGGGCGCGGCACCTTCAGCGGGTGCAGCGACGAGAAGGCGACGAAGATCGGGGTGTCCTGAATCTCCGAACGGTCATAGCTGTAGCGTAGGCTGAACGCGTCGGCGGGTTGCCACAGCACATCGGCGCGCATCGCCTGGCGGTCCTTGTCGCCCCAGCGCTTCACCCCGGTGCCGGGATTCTTCACGAAGCCGTCCTGCTGGATGTTCGCATAGGAGAAGCGCGCCGCCAGCGTGCTGCCGATCGGCACATTGACTGCGGCCTTGAAGCGGCGATTGTCATAGTTGCCGAGCGTCACCTGCCCTTTGAAACCGAAATCGCCGAGTTCGGGTTTCTTGGTGATGAAGTTGATCGCGCCGCCCGTTGCGTTGCGGCCATAAAGCGTGCCCTGCGGGCCGCGCAGCACCTCGACGCGCTCAAGCTCGGCGACTTCGAGCGCCTGCCCCTGGCTGCGCGCGACATAGACGCCGTCCATATAGACCGCGACGCCCGCATCCTGCGTGATCTGGTCGTCGCTCAGGCCGACGCCGCGCATGAAAATCTGCGTGGTCGCGGCGCTGTTGGGGTGCGGGGTAAGCTGAAGATTGGGCACGTTGGCGCGCAGGTCGGTGAGCCCGCTGATCCCCCGGGTCTCCAGATCGCCGGCGGTGAAGGCGGCGATGGAGATCGGGGTATCCTGAAGCGATTCCTCACGCTTTTGTGCGGTGACGACGATTTCACCAAGGCCCGAAGTCTCGTCGGGTGCGGCATCGGCGTTCTGCGCCAAAACGGGATGTGCCGCGGTCATCGCGAGCGTGCAAAGCAGCAGACGGACCCGCGGCCCGGAAACCTTATTCATCGTAATCCCCTCCATCGAACATTCGGGCGAGCGATCGCCTCGATTCACGATTCTACCTTCGTGTAGGTAGATTTCTACCGTCATGAAGGTAGATTGCAAGCGCGATTTGATTCCGCCAAAAGGGGGCGCGCCTGGCGGGCGCCGATATGGAAGGTTTTCGAGCATTGAATGTGAAGCCCATCAGACATGCGCGCGGCGAGGCGACGCGCCAGGCAATCCTCGACGCGGCCGAGACGGTTTTCGCCGAGGTCGGCTTTACCACGGCACGGCTGGAAGACGTCGCCGCCGCGGTCGGAATCCGCCGCCCGTCGATCGTCTATTATTTCTCCAACAAGCAGGAGCTGTATGACGCGGTCGAGGAGGACATCTTCGCCTCGATGCACGGCGAAGCCCTTGCCCGCATCGCGCAGCACGACAAGCCGATCGACAAGTTGCTCGCGCTGTTCGACGGGTGGCTCGACTTCCTTGTCGCGCGGCCGTCGGCCGCACGGATCATTCAGCGTCTCGTCGCCGACGTCTCACCGCGCCGCGGCGACCCTACGCAATTCTCGAACATATTGCTGCGCGATGTCGAGATCGTGGTGAACGAAGGCGTCGCCGTCGGCGACTTTCGTTCGCTGCCGCCGATGCATGTCGTCAACGCGGTGGGATCGAGCTCGCTCTTCTATGTCTGCAACAGCAAACAGCTCGGTTCGAACCGCAGCTATGACGCCGCCGACCCCGCGGAACTCGAAAGCTTCCGCGCGCTGCTCCATTTGCTGACCCGCGCTGCCGTCGCCACGGAGCGGTCCGGCTAGCGGCCGCGACCCCTGCCTCAATCGACTTGCGCGAGGCTGAGGAAGATCGGGCGCTCGCCGCCGCCATGCACGGCGATCTTCGCGCCGCTGACATAAGCCGAGTCGCTTGAGGCTAGGAAGCTGACGACCCCCGCGATGTCCGGCCCGCGTGCCATGCGGCCGAGCGGCAGCATCGCGTCGATGCGCTTCATCCCCGCCTCGCCGCCATAATGGTCGGCCGCGGCTTCGGTGGCGACCAGCCCGACGATGACCGCGTTCACGCGCACCCTCGGCCCCCATTCCATCGCAAGCGATTCGGTGAGGCTGAGCAGCCCCGCCTTGGCCGCGCCATAGACCGCGGTGCCGGGCGAGGGCCGCGCGCCCGAAACGCTGGCGATATTGACGATGCTGCCGCCATCCTCCCGCGCGTGCATGATCCGGTTGGCGGCCTGCGCGACATGGAGCGGCGCGAGCAGGTTGAGCGCGACGACGCGTTCGGAGAAGCGCGGCGACGCCGAAGCCGCATCGGCTTCGGGCGATCCGCCCGCGTTGTTCACGGCGAGGTCGAGCCGGCCGTGGCGTTCGAAAATGCGGTCGATCATCGCGTTGACCTCGTCCGCCGAACGCACGTCGCACGCCTCGAACTCCGCCACCGCGTCAAGGTGGCGCGGCAGGTCGTCGGGGGCATTGCGGCCGCAGATCACGACGCGCATGCCATCTTCCAACAAACGCTCCGCGATCGCGCGGCCGATGCCGCGGCTGCCGCCGGTCACGAGCGCCACGCGCTGTTTTTCGTCCGCCATAACCATCTCCATTTCTCGTCCGCCTCTCTCTGATCGGGCGGCGGGAAAGTCTCTCTCCATATGGTGGTATCGGGCGAACAGCCAGCGCGCCTATCCATCTTGCAACATCGCGGGCGCCCTCGTGCCCGGCGCCCGTCGGCTGGAGAGTGGATTGAACAAGCAATTGACCATCGAAGAGTTCGTCGCCTCGCTGAAGAGCGGGATGACGATCGGAATCGGCGGCTGGGGGCCGCGCCGCAAGCCGATGGCGCTGGTCCGCGCGATCCTCCGTTCGGACCTGACCGACCTGACGATCGTCGCCTATGGCGGACCCGACGTCGGCATGCTCTGCGCCGCGGGCAAGGTGAAGAAGCTCATTTTCGGCTTCGTCTCGATGGACGCGATCCCGCTCGAACCCTATTTCCGTAAAAGCCGCGAGGCGGGGACGCTCGACATCCTCGAACTCGACGAGGGGATGCTGCAGTGGGGCCTCAAGGCCGCGGCGTTCCGCCTGCCCTTCCTGCCGACACACGTCGGGCTCGGCACCGACGTGATGACGCATGGCAACTTCAAGACCGTGCAGTCGCCCTATGACGACGGCGAGGTGCTGCTGGCAATGCCCGCGCTCAAGCTCGACGCGGCGCTCATCCACGTCAACCGCGCCGACCGGCTCGGCAATATCCAGGCGCTCGGCCCCGACACCTATTATGACGAATGGTTCGCGCGCGCCGCCGACCGGACCTTCGTCTCGGCCGAGGAAATCGTCGACCGGATGGACCACAGCTATCCCGAGGACGCCCGCGCAAACATCGTCGAGCGCTGCTTCGTCCACGGCGTGGTGGAAGCGCCGCTCGGCGCGCATCCGACCTCGATGCCACCAGCCTATGGCTGGGACATGAAGCACCTCAAATCCTACGCCGACAGCGCGCGCGAAGACGGCGGCTGGGACGCCTATGTCGCGGACATGATCGGCGCCGACGAGGCGGGCTATCTGGGCCGCGTCGGCGGCAAGGATGCCGTCGCCGCCCTCCCCCTTCCCATTTTCTGAGGCGGACGCCATGACCACCGCACCCGAATTCACCCTTTGCGAACAGCTCATCGTCGCCGCATCCGAAGCGTGGCGCGCCAACGGCGAACTCGTCGCGACGGGCATCGGCCCCGCGCCGCGTCTCGCCGCCGGCCTCGCCAAGCTGACGCACACCCCCGAACTGATGATGACCGACGGCGAGGCGTATCTGGTCGAGGATCCGGTGCCGCTCGGCCCGCGCGGGTATGACGATCGCAAGGCCGCAGGCTACCTTCCCTTCTCGCGCTTCTTCGACGCCGCGGTGTGGTCGGGCAAGCGCCACGCGATGGTGACGCCGAGTCAGATCGACCGCTTCGGCCAGACGAACATCTCCTACCTCGGCGGCACTTATGATCAGCCGAAGGTGCAGATGCTCGGCGCGCGCGGTTTTCCGGGCAACAGCATCTGTCACATCAATTCGATGTTCGTGCCCGCGCATTCGAAGCGCGTCTTCGTCGAGGGCGAGGTCGATATGGTGTCGAGCGTGGGTTACAATCCCGCGCGCCGCACCCCCGGCGTCAATTTCAGCCGCGTCGACCTGCGCCTGATCGTCACCGACCTCTGCGTCATGGATTTCGGCGGCACCGACAATGCGATCCGCGTCGTGATGCTCCATCCGGGCGTGACCTTCGACCAGGTGCAGGAGGCAACCGGCTTCGCGCTCGAAGCCGCGTCCGAGATCAAATCCACCCCTGCCCCGACCGCCGAGCAGCTCGCGATCATCGCGCGGCTCGACCCGCATGGTCTGCGCGCGACGGTGCTCAAGGACAATCCCGCAGGCAAGAGGAGCTGAGCCATGACCGATCAGAATGACGGGCTGGTCCCGCCGGTCGACGAAACCCCGGTCTATGAGACCGAAACGCCGGTCCTCTATGAGGCCGCGGACGGCATTGCGTGGGTGACGCTGAACCGCCCACAATATCACAATGTCCAGAACAGCCAGATGACCTATGCGCTCGACGACGCCTTTTTCCGCGCCGTCGACGACGATGCGGTCAAGGTCATCGTCCTGAAATCGGACGCCAAGCATTTCAGCGCCGGCCACGACATCGGCACGCCGGGGCGCGACTTTCATTCGCGCGTCGAGCGCCGGCTGATGTGGTACGATCATTCGACGAAAGCGGGCGCCGAAAAAGCCTATGCCCGCGAGCATGAGCAATATCTGGGCATGTGCAAGAGGTGGCGGGACATTCCCAAGCCGACCATCGCGCAGGTCCACGGCGGCTGCATCGCAGGCGGGCTGATGCTCGCCTGGGTGTGCGATCTCATCATCGCCTCGGATGACGCCTTCTTTCAGGATCCGGTGCTGCAGATGGGCTTTCCGGGGCTCGAATATTTCGCGCATTGCCATGAACTCAATGTCCGGCTGGCGAAGGAATTCCTGTTCCTTGGCGAGCGGATGAGCGCCGAGCGCGCGCGCGAAGCCGGGATGGTCAACCGCGTCGTGCCGCGCGCCGAACTGGCGGACGAGGTAAAGCGCGTCGCGGCGCGGATCGCGACGCAGCCGCGCCTCGCGCTGCAACTCGCGAAGCAGGCGTGCAACCATATGGAGACGCTGGCGGGCAAGAACGCCGGGATCGATGCGGCGTTCGGCTATCATCATTTCGCCCACGCCAACAACAGCCTGGTCAAGGGCGACTATATCGCCGGCTTCGACGGCAAGAAGATGGCCGAAGCCAACAAGAAGGACGCCGGCCAAAAGGATCGGGGGAAAGGCTGATGGCCGATCCGCTCGCCACCCTGTTGACCGAACGGCTCGGCTGCCGGCTGCCGGTGATCCAGACCGCGATGGGCTGGATCGCGACGCCGGGGCTGGTGATCGCGTCGAGCGAGGCGGGCGCGTTCGGCTTTCTCGCGGGCGCGGTGATGCAGCCCGCCGAACTCGAAGCCGCGATCCTTGCGGTCAAGGCGGGCACGAAGCAGCCCTTCGGCGTCAATTTCCACATGTTCCAGCCCGGCGCGGGCGAGATCGTCGAGATCATCCTGAAGCACCGCGATCAGGTGCGCGCGGTCAGCTTCGGGCGCGGGCCCGACGCGAAGATGATCGGGCGTTTCAAGGATGCGGGCATCCTCTGCATCCCCACCGTCGGCGCGGTCAAGCATGCGCAGAAGATGGTGCAGCTGGGCGTCGATATGGTCACCGTTCAGGGCGGTGAAGGCGGCGGGCATACCGGATCTGTCGCCTCGACGATCCTGCTGCCGCAGGTGCTCGACAGCGTGAAGGTGCCGGTGATCGCGGCGGGCGGTTTCGGCGACGGACGCGGGCTCGCCGCCGCCCTGGCCTATGGCGCGGTCGGCATTGCAATGGGCACGCGCTTCCTGATGACACGCGAAAGCCCGATCCCCGAGATCACCAAAGTGCGTTACGTCAAGGCGGGCACCGACGACATCCTCGTTTCGACCAAGGTCGACGGACTACCCCAGCGGATGATCAAGAACGCGCTGCTCGACCGGATCGAGCGCTCGACCGGGATCGGCATCTGGCGCCGCGCGATCGAGAGCGGGCTTGCGATGAAACGCCAGACGGGCGCCTCGTTCGCCGAGCTGTTCCGCGCCGCGAAGGGCATGACCAGCCATGGCGGGCTGACGCTGCCGCAGGCGATGATGGCGGCCTCCGCCCCGATGCTGATCCAGAAAGCGGTGGTCGATGGCGACCCCGATCACGGGCTGATGGCAACGGGGCTCGTCGCCGGACGGCTCGAAGACCTGCCGAGCTGCGCCGAACTCGTTTCGGGCATCGAACGCGACGCCCGCGCGCGCCTCGCCGCGCTTTCCTCTTCTTCGCCAACAGGGGCCTGACCCATGCCGATCCATACCGAGATCAAGGACCGCATCGCCGAGATCGTCTTCGACGTCCCGCCGGTCAACGCGTTCGACAGCGAAACGTGGAACAGCCTGCCCGCGATCATCCGCGACGCCGGGCAGAACCCCGAGGTCAATGTCGTCCTCATCCGCGCCGCCGAAAACGCGCGCGGCTTTTGCGGCGGTGTCGACATCAAGGAGATGCAGGCGCATCCCGAGCGCATCACCCTGCTCAACCGCGGCAATTATCTGACCTTCAAGGCGGTGCGCGACTGCGAGGTGCCCGTCGTCGTCGCGGTGCATAAATTCGTGATCGGCGGCGGCATCGGCATCTGCGGCGCGTCGGACACGATCATCGCCGCCGACGACGCCTATTTCTCGCTGCCCGAGGTCGATCGCGGCGCGATGGGCGGTGCGTCGCACCTGTCGCGGATGCTGCCGCTGCATAAGGTGCGTGCGGCCTTCTTCACCGGCGGCAATATCCCGGTCGCGGAAGCCTATCGGCTCGGCGCGGTCGAGAAGGTCGTGCCGCGCGAAGCACTCGTCGAGGAAGCGCGGGCCTTCGCGAGCGTCATCGCGGGGAAGTCGCGCAAGGCGCTGGTGATCGCGAAGGAGGCGCTGAACGGGCTCGAAGCGCGCGACGTCGATCGCGGCTATCGCTGGGAACAGGGCTTCACGCTCGAAATGTATATGCACGAAGACAGCCAGAAATCGCGCGACGCCTTCGTTGAGACCGGCAAGGCGGCCGAATTCTGATGGATCTCGCTTACACAACCGAACAACAGGATTTCCGCGCCGAGGTGCGCGCGTGGATGGAAGCGAACGTGCCGAAAGAACCGCTCGTCACCTTGGAGCGCGAAGAGGGCTATCACCAGCATGTCGAGTGGGAGCGCAAGCTAGCGAGCGGCAATTGGGGCATGGTGACGTGGCCCGAGGCTTATGGCGGGCGCGGGCTCGACCTGATCCAGTGGCTGATCTTCGAAGAGGAATATTATCGTGCGGGCGCGCCGCTGCGCGTCAACCAGAACGGCATCTTCCTGCTCGGCCCAACGGTCATGGAGTTTGGCACCGACGAACAGAAGGCGCGTTTCCTGACCCCGATGGCGAAGGGCGAAGTGATCTGGGCGCAGGCATGGTCCGAACCTAATGCCGGGTCGGATATGGCGGCGATCACGTCCAAGGCGGTGCGCGACGGCGATCATTATGTGATCTCGGGCCAGAAAACATGGTCGAGCCGCGCGAGCTTCGCCGACTGGGGCTTCGGGCTGTTCCGCACCGACCCGGACTCGAAGCGGCACAAGGGGCTGAGCTTCATCCTGTTCGATCTCAACGCCCCCGGCGTCACGCGCCGGCCGATCCGTCAGCTCCACGGCGATCCGGGCTTTGCCGAGTTGTTCTTTGACGAGGTGCGCGTGCCCGCCCAGAACCGCATCGCGGGCGAAGGCGAAGGCTGGAACGTCGCGATGGCGACCGCGGGGTTCGAGCGCGGGTTGATGCTGCGCTCACCCGCGCGCTTTCAGGCCGCTGCCGCACGCCTCGTCGCGCTCTTTCGCCAGCATGAAGCCACAGCGTCGCCGGGCGCGCGCGAACAGGTTTGCCAAGCGTGGATGGATGCGCAAGCCTATGCCTATAACACCTATGCCGTCGCGTCGAAGATCATGGCGGGCGGGCATATCGGTGCCGAGGCGAGCCTCAACAAGATCTTCTGGTCCGAACTCGACCGCGCGGCGCACCGCACCGCGATGCAGCTCCTCGGCGCTTCGGCCGAGCTGCGGCACCTCGACGGCGGCGCGCTCAATATGTGGCTCGAAGGTTATATCTTCTCGCTCTCGGGCCCGATCTATGCCGGGTCGAACGAGATCCAGCGCAACATCATCGCCGAGCGCCTGCTCGGCCTGCCGAGGTAAGCGGGCATGGACTTCACGATCACCGAAGATCAGGCGACGCTGGCGACGGGCGTGCGCGACTATCTAGCAGGCGTCCATACGCCCGAACTGCTGCGCGCGCTCGATGCGAGCGACAGCCGCCGCTCGGCCGCCGTCTGGCAGGGGCTCACCGAAATGGGCCTCCCCGGCCTGCTCGTTCCCGAAGCGCGGGGCGGGCTCGGCCTTTCGCTGCTCGACGCCGTGCTCATCGCCGCCGAACTCGGCCGCGCCGGGGTCGCCGAACCGCTCGCCGACACCGCGCTCGTCGCCGCGCCGCTGCTCGCGAAAGCGGATGGGCAGGATGCGCTGCTCGCTGCGATCGCCGCGGGTGAAGCGAAGGTCGCGTTCCAGCATCCGGTCAATCCGTGGGTCGCCGACCTCGATGGCGCAAGCCACCTCTTGTCGGTGAAGGACGGCGCGCTGCTGCTCGCCGACCATTGCGGCACCGCCGAATTGCTCGACAGCGTCGACCCGCTCCGCCGCCTCTATGCCCCCGTCGCGCCGGCGGGGACCGAGGCCGGATCGGCCGACACGCTGCTCGACCATGCCGCGCTGATCAGTGCCGCACAGTTGGTCGGCATCGCCGATGCGATGCTCGAACAGGCGACCGACTATGCGAAGAACCGCAGCCAGTTCGGCCAGCCGATCGGCAGCTTTCAGGCGGTCAAACATCATCTCGCCACCGCGGTGGTCAAGATCGAGTTCGCCAAGCCGGTGGTCCAGCGCGCCGCCGTGGCGTTGCAGGAGAACGCCGCCAGCGCGCCCGTCCATGTCAGCCATGCCAAGCTCGCCGCGAGCGACGCCGCCTGGGCGATGAGCGAAACCGCGATCCAGACCCACGGCGCGATGGGTTACACCTATGAAGTCGACCTCCATTTCTGGATGAAGCGCGCGTGGGCGCTCGCCGGCGCCTGGGGCGACCGCGCCTTCCATCTTCGCCGGATCGACGCCGCCGTCATCGGGGGCACGCTCCCGGTCGGCCCCGGCCATACCTTCGCCTGAGGAACAGTGAATGCCTGAAGCCTATATCATCGACGCCGTCCGCACGCCCGTAGGGCGCAAGAAGGGCAGCCTCGCCGCCGTCCACCCCGCCGACCTCGCCGCGCATCCGATTCTGGCGCTGATCGAACGCACCGGCATCGACGCGGGTCTCGTCGACGATGTCGTCTGGGGTTGCTGCGACACGATCGGCCCGCAGGCGGGCGATATCGGCCGCACCGCGTGGCTCGTCGCGGGGCTCCCCGAGCATGTTCCCGGCACGACGATCGACCGCCAGTGCGGCTCGTCGCAGCAGGCGGTCCATTTCGCCGCGCAGGGCGTGATGAGCGGGACGCAGGATCTGGTCGTTGCGGGCGGCAGCCAGGCGATGAACGCGATCCCGATTTCGGCCGCGATGGTTGCGGGACAGGCTTATGGCTTCGACAGCCCGTTCATCGGGGCAAAGGGCTGGGACGCGCGTTATGGCGCTCAAGAGATCAACCAGATCAAGTCGGCCGAGATGATTGCCAATAAATGGCAGATCAGCCGCGAAGCGATGGAAGCCTTCGCCACCGAATCGCACCGCCGCGCGCAGGCCGCGATCGACAATGGCTGGTTCAAGGCCGAGATCGCGCCCTTCGAAGGGCTGGAGCAGGACGAAACCGTCCGTCCCCAGACGACCCCCGAAGGGCTCGCGACGCTGAAGACCGTCAACGAGGGCGGCGTGATCACCGCGGGCATCGCCAGCCAGAATTGCGACGGCGCCGCGGCGCTGCTGATCGCGAGCGAAGCGGCGGTGAAAGCGCACGGGCTGAAACCCCGCGCGCGCATCCATCACCTGTCGGTCCGTGCCGACAATCCGGTGTGGATGCTCACCGGCCCGATCCCCGCGACGAAATATGCGCTCGAAAAGGCGGGCATGACGGTGGACGACATCGATTTGTTCGAATGCAATGAGGCTTTCGCGTCGATCCCGATGGCGTGGATGCAGGAACTCGGCATCAGCCATGAGAAGGTCAATGTGCAGGGCGGCGCGATCGCGCTCGGCCATCCGATCGGCGCGACCGGCGCGCGGCTGATGACCACATTGCTCGGCGCGCTCGAACGCACCGGCGGCCGCTATGGCCTCCAGACCATGTGCGAAGGCGGCGGGCAGGCCAACGTCACCATCATCGAAAGGCTGTAAGACCAATGGGTATCTGCGACGCACGGACCGTCATCATCACCGGCGCGGCGCGCGGGCTCGGGCGCTCTTATGCGCTCGCCTTCGCGGCGGAGGGCGCCAATGTCGTGGTCAACGACATCGGCACCAGCCTGGCGGGCGAAGGCCGCGACACCTCGGCGGCGGACGGCGTGGTGACCGAAATCAAGGCGGCGGGCGGCAACGCAATCGCCAATTATGAGGACATCACCGACTGGGATGCGGCGAAGCGCATCGTCGATGCCGCGGTCGCGGCGTTCGGCGACCTGCATGTCGTCGTCAACAACGCCGGGATCGTGCGCGACCGCATGTTCGTGTCGGCGACGCCCGAAGAATGGGACGCAACGATGCACGTCCATCTGCGCGGCCATTTCTGCGTCAGCCGCCACGCGGTCGATTATTGGCGGGGGCAGCAGAAGGCAGGCAAGCCCGTAGAAGCGCGCATCATCAACACCACCAGCGGCGCGGGGCTCCAGGGCTCGATCGCGCAGGCGGCCTATGCAACTGCCAAGGGCGGCATCGCCGCGCTGACTTTGGTGCAGGCGGCCGAGCTGGGTCGCTATGGCGTCACCGCCAACGCGCTTGCCCCTGCGGCGCGCACGCGGATGACCGAGGGCGCCTTTGCCGACAAGATGGCGGCGGTCGCAAGCGGCTTCGACGTACAGGACCCCGACAATATCGCGCCTACGGTGGTCTGGCTGGGCTCCGAACAATCTAGGCACGTCACCGGCTGCGTCTTCGAATTGGAGGGCGGGCGCATCACGATCGAGGATGGCTGGAAGCTTGGTCCGACGGTCGACCAGCAGGCAAAATGGGCACCCGCCGACGTCGGCGATGCCGTCGACAAGCTGCTCGCAGTCCGCGGCGAACCGCGCAAGGTCTGGGGCAGCTGAGATGCATTTCGCCTTCACCGACGAACAGGCGATGATTGCCGAGACGGCAAAAGCCTTCTTTGCGGAGAATGCGACGAGCGAGCGCACGCGCGCCGCGATGGCCGACGGCGGCGTCGATCCAGCGCTGTGGCATGCATTCACCCGCGAACTCGGACTGGCGGGGGTCGCGATTCCCGAAGCACTGGGCGGCGCAGGGCTCGGCATGGTCGAACTTGCGATCCTTGCCGAAGAAGCCGGGCGACACACCGCCGCGCTGCCCTTGCTTGCGAGCGTTGCGCTCGCCGCCCCGGCGATCCTTGCCGGCGGCAGCGGCGAACAGAAAGCGCGCCTGCTCCCCCGCCTTGCGTCGGGCGAGTTGATCGCCAGCTTCGCGGCCGCGAACAGCGACGCGGCGCCGGGCGCAACGCTCAGCGACGACATACTCACCGGCGCGGCGCTCCATGTTCCGCACGGCGCGGCGGCCGACCTGTTCGTCGTCGTCGCCACGAACGGCGTCGCGATCGTCGAGCGCGGCGCGGCCGGGCTTGGCGTCACCCCGCTCACCAGCATGGACCAGACGCGCCCCTATGCCCGGCTCGATTTCGGCGGGGTCGCCGTCGAACCGCTTGCGGACCACCGCACCGCCGTACACGCCGCCCTCACCACCGGCTGGCTCGCCATCGCCGCCGATGCGCTGGGCGGCGCGCAGGCGTGTCTCGACCGGACGGTCGCCTATGCACAGGAACGCGTCCAGTTCGGCCGTTCGATCGGCAGTTTCCAGGCGGTCAAGCATCGGCTGGCCGACATGATGATCGCAATCGAGCAGGCGCGATCGGCGGTCTATTGGGCCGCGTGCGCGATCGACGAAGCGTCGGACGAAGCGCCGTTCGCGGTCCACGCCGCCAAAGCCTTCGCCTGCGACACCTACAGCCACTGCGCGGGCGAGATGATCCAGCTCCATGGCGGGATCGGCTTCACCTGGGAGCATGACGCGCATCTTTATTTCAAGCGCGCGCGCAGCAACGCCAGCCTGCTTGGCACCCCCGACTGGCACCGCGAGCAGGTGGCCGGGCTCGCCGGACTGGACGAAGCCGCATGAAGCTTGGATTTTCTCCCGAGGAAGAGGCTTTCCGCGCCGAGGCCGCTTCCTGGCTCAAGGCCGAGCTGGAAGGCCCCTTCGCCGACGTGCGCGGGCTCACCAGCCTGACCGAAATGCCCGAACGCCGCCGCGACTGGGAGGGCCGGCTGGGCGAAGCGGGCTGGAGCTGCGTCGGCTGGCCCAAAGCCTATGGCGGCCGCGATGCGACGCTCGCGCAGCAGGTGATCTTCGCCGAGGAATATGCGCGCGCGGGCGCCCCGCCCCGGCTCAACCATATCGGCATCGAACTCGCCGGCCCGACGATCCTCGCCTTCGGCACCGACGAACAGAAAGCGCACTTCCTGCCGAAGATAGCGAAAGGCGAAGAAATCTGGTGCCAGGGATATTCGGAGCCGGGCGCCGGGTCCGACCTCGCCAATGTTCGCACCCGCGCATGGCGCGACCCCGGATCGGGGTCCGGGGCAGGCGGCGACGACTGGGTGATCGAGGGGCAGAAGGTCTGGACCAGCCTCGCGCAGTTTTCCGACTGGATTTTCGTCATCGCGCGTACCGAGGAGGACTCGAAGGGGCCCAAGGGTCTTTCCTTCCTGCTCGTCCCGGTCGACCAGAACGGCGTCACTGTCCGCCCGATCCATCAGATCACGGGCGAAGCCGAGTTCAACGAAACTTTTTTCGACGGCGCACGCACCAACGCCACCAACATCCTCGGCGAACCCGGCGATGGCTGGACGGTCGCGATGGGGCTGCTCGGCTTCGAGCGCGGCGTCTCGACACTGGCGCAGCAAATGGGCTTTCGCAACGAACTCGACGCGGTGATCGCCGCGGCGCGCGCCAATGGTGAAGCGAAAAACCCGCTCATCCGCCAGCGTATCGCCAAAGCCGAGATCGGATTGAAGCTGATGCGTTATGGCGCGCTGCGCATGCTCACCGACGCGGAGGGCGGCCGGCTCAACCCCTCGGCGCTCACCTACAAGATCCAGTGGGCGACATGGCGCCGCGATCTCGGCGAGCTCGCGATGGATGTTCTGGGACAGGCGGGCGAGACCGTCGCGGGGCACGAATACGCCTTCCCGGCGCTGCCCAACCTGTTCCTCTATAGCCGCGCCGACACGATCTACGGCGGCACGAACGAGATTCAGCGCAACATCATCGCCGAACGCGCGCTGGGGCTACCCCGCGAGCCGCGCGGCGACCTCAAATAAAGGAACGAAGCGTGGCACGACCCGCCCCCGACTACCCGACCCCGACCGGCCTCCTCAAAGGCAAGACCGTTCTGATTACCGCCGCCGCGGGCAGCGGCATCGGCGGCGCGGTCGCGCAGCGCGCGGCCGAGGAAGGCGCGACACTCTTCCTCTCCGACATGCACGAACGCCGTTTGGGCGAGACCGCCGACCGGATCGAGGGATTGGGCTTCGCACGACCCGGCACACTCGTCTGCGACGTCACCGATGAAGAACGGGTGCAGGCGCTCGTCGCCGCAGCGATCGCGGGCATGGGCCATGTCGATGTCCTCATCAACAATGCCGGCCTCGGCGGCGCGGCCTCGGTCGTCGAGATGACCGACGACCAGTGGCACAAGGTGCTCGATGTGACCTTGACCAGCGTCTTTCGCATGACGCGCGCGATCCTGCCGCACATGTACGAGCGCCAGAAGGGCGCAATCGTCAACAACGCCTCGGTGCTCGGCTGGCGCGCGCAAAAGCTGCAGGCGCATTATGCCGCGGCCAAGGCTGGGGTGATGGCCTTCACGCGCTGTTCGGCGCTCGAGGCGGCCGAGCATGGCGTCCGCATCAACGCGGTTTCGCCAAGCCTCGCGATGCACGCCTCGCTCTCCAAGGTGACCCCGCCGGGGCTGCTCGACGAACTGACCGAGAAGGAGGCATTCGGCCGCTATGCCGAGCCGTGGGAGGTTGCGAACGTGATGCTCTTCCTCGCCAGCGAGCTTTCTTCCTATATGACGGGCGAAGTGCTCGCGGTGTCGAGCCAGCAGGCATGAGTGCGCGCATTTTTGAAACCCCGAACGCGCTGCTCGCGGCGGTGGGCGAAAGCTTTGGGCCGACCGGATGGATCGCGATCGAGCAGGATCGTATCGACCTGTTCGCGCGGGCGACCGACGACCACCAGTGGATTCATGTCGACCCGGCGCGCGCGAAGGACGGCCCGTTCGGCGGCACGATCGCGCACGGCTATCTCACGATGAGCCTCGTCAACTGCTTCCTCCCCGAACTGGTCGAGGTGCGCGGCGTTTCGATGGGGGTCAATGTCGGCACCGACAACCTGCGCTTCCTGAGTCCCGTCCGGGCCGGCAGCCGGATCAGGGGCAGAGGCGAACTGGTCAAGGCCGAGGAAGCGAAAGGCGGCGTCCAGGCGGTGGTCCGCGTGACCGTGGAGATCGAGGGTGTCGAAAAACCCGCCTGCGTCGTCGATACGATCAGCCGCTTTTATCCGGAAAACTGAGATTTAGCGCGGCAGGCGCTGGGGTGGGACGCTGTCGTTGCTTCACCTTCCTTCGTCATCCCGGACTTGATCCGGGATCCCGCTTTTTGAGGCACCGACCGGCTTCGGCTTCAAGCGGGACCCCGGATCAAGTCCGGGGTGACGAGGATTGATAGGTCCGCTTCCGGTCGCTAGCCGTCATTCGCTTCTCGTCGAACGCCTAAGCCCCCGGATCGCGCAGAAGAAATTTCTGCACCTTGCCCGCGGCGTTCATCGGCAGCGCGTCGACGATGACCACCTGACGCGGCACTTTGTAATTCGCCATATTCTCGCGGCACCAGGCGACGATCTCTTCGGCCGTCGCGCTCGCGCCGGGGCGCAGGACGACATAGGCCATGGGCACTTCGCCCAGCCGTTCGTCGGGCACGCCGATGACCGCCGACTGCATCACCGCCGGATTGGCCGCTAGCAGCCCTTCGATCTCGGCAGGATAGGCGTTGAAGCCGCCGACGATGAAGATGTCCTTGGCGCGGTCGGTGATCTTCACATTGCCGCGCTTGTCCTGCACCGCAATGTCGCCCGTGCGCAGCCAGCCTTCGCCGTCGATCGCCGCCACGGTCGCCTCCGGGTCATTGAAATAACCCTGCATCACATTGGGCCCGCGCACGAGCAGTTCGCCCGCTTCGCCCGGCGCCACGGCCTCTCCCGCCTCGTCGACAAGCTTGACCTCGATCCCGCCCAGCGGGCGGCCCGCGGTGTTGGCGATCGTCACCGCATCGTCGCCGGCGACGCACATCGTCACGACGCCGCAGGTTTCGGTGAGGCCATAGGCGGTGAGCACGACATCGATCCCGAGCTTGCCGCGCATCTCCTCGATCAGGGTCACCGGCACTGAAGCCGCGCCGGTGATCGACACGCGCAGCGAAGAAATATCATGGCCGCGATAAGGACCGGCGAGCAGGCTCTGGAAGATTGTCGGCGGACCGGGGAGCAATGTCACCCGTTCGCGCTCGATCCGTTCGAGCACCCTGTCGGTCTGGAACACGGCATGCGGCAGCACGGTCACCCCGCGCATCAGCGCCACCAGCCAGCCCGCCTTGTAGCCGAAGCTGTGGAAAAACGGATTGATGATCAGGAAATTGTCGCCCGGCCCATAGGTCAGCGTCTCGCCATAAGCGAGATACAGCCGGACATTCTGACCGTGCGTCGTCACCGCGCCCTTCGGATTGCCCGTGGTGCCCGAGGTGAAGAGGATATCGCAGACCTGATCCTCGCCCAGCGCATCCATCCGCGCGGCGACCGCAGCATCGGAAAGCGCCGCGCCGCGATCGAGAAAGGTCTGCCACGCCATGCCGCCCTTGTCGCCGTCCATCAGGACCATCCCGCGCAAATCGGGCAGATCCTCGTCCGCAATCATTTCCGGATAGGCGGTGCCAAGAAAATCGGCGACGGTGAACAGCAGCTTGGCGCCGCTGGTGCGCAGGATATAGCCCGCCTCGCGCCCCTTCAGCCGCGTATTGAGCGGCACGATCGCCGCGCCCGCCGCCTGCGCGCCGACCGCGGCGATGATCCAGCCAATCGCATTGGGCGCCCAGATCGCGATCCGATCCCCCGCCACGATCCCCGCCGCGATAAAGCCCTTCGCGGCGGCCCGCACCAGCGGTTCGAGATCGCGATAGCGAACCTCGGTCCCGTCCTCGCCCCGGATCGCGACGGCATCGCCATACGCGCGTGCCGCGGCGAAGATTTTATGGGGTATCGTGAACTTGGCTTCGGCCACGGCAGATCGTCTCCTGCGCCGGGCATCCATGGACAGGTCGTCCATTTGCCCGATCGATTTGCTCATCGCTGCGTTACGCGCGGGTGTGGCCGCGACAACCCCTATTCGGGGGGCGCGCGATTTGCGTACCGCCTCTTGCCGCTCGGGTCCGGACAGGTCATTGCGGGACCGAGTCCGACTCCCCAGCTTAACGGGTGGCGGGACGCGAACAGGAAGCGAAGCCGGAATGCGGATCGGAAAACCTCTGGCCGAAGTCGATGAACTGGTGACCCTGCTTTACCGCGGGCCGCTCGAAGCGACGCCGTGGCTGGGCTTCCTCGAAGCGCTGAGCCGGCGGATGCGCAGCGCAAGCGCGGCGATCACGTTGCGGCTCAGCCGGCAGGGCACGCCGCCGCTCATCATCTGGGGACCCGCGCCCGTGATCGACGAGCGCGAGGCGCGGCGGATTCACGCGGTCCATGCCGAGCTCGGCGATCTCGACCCCTTGCGCAACGCCCTGACGAAAGCCGGCGACATCTACCGGCTGAGCGAGGTCATTTCGCCGGGCGATCTTCGCGGCAATCGCTTCTATCGCGAGATATTGCAGCCCTATGGCATCGAATATCAGCTCGGCATGTATATCTCCGAACCCGGCGGATGGGAGGGCAATGTCGGCCTGACCAACGGCCCCGATGAAGCGGATTTCACCGACGACGACAAGCAGGTGCTGCTTGCGCTGCGCCCGCATCTCGAACAGTCGCTCGCGCTCTTCTCGCGCATCCGCCGCGACGAAACCGAGCTGCAGGTGATGATCGACACGCTCGACCGGCTGACGCTCTGCACCTTCATCCTCGACGGCGCGGGCCGCATCCTGCGCACCAACAGCGCCGGCCGCGCGCTCATCAAGTCGAGCACCGCGCTGCGCGCCGCCGATGACCGGCTTGTGCTCGCGAGCAAGACGGGCAACGCACAGCTCCAGCAACTGGTCGGCAAGGCGGTCGCGACGCGCCGCGACGGCGGCAGCTTCGCCGAAGGGCTGCGCGTCGAGGCCGACGTTGATCGCCATCTGGGCGTGCTCGTGCGTACGATCGAAACCCCCTCGCGCTACAGCAACGAGGCGGGGCCGGCCGCGGTCGTCTATGTCTCGGGGCTCGACAACAACCAGCCGCTCGAAAGACTGGTTAGCCAGATCTTCGACCTCACGCCGTCCGAAGCGCATTTGGCGGCGCTCCTCGCGACCGGGCTCAGCCTCGCCGAAGCGGCGGCCAGGCTGGAACTCACCGAAAATACCGTGCGCAGCTATTGCAAGACGATCCTCAGCAAAACCGGGGTCAGCCGGCAGGCCGATCTCGTCCGCCTCATCCTGCGCAGCGTCGCCGTCCTCGGCTGACGCGCCCCCAAAAGGGGGTGGCGGCGCGCGGGTCAAAGCCGCAATCGGGGCGCCCTATCTAGTCCAATTGAGCGATGCGCGGTCGGGACCGGGCGATAGGGTCGATACGTACCCGCCCATCGAACGCGGCCGGATGAGGAGCAAAAAGTTATGGCCGCCAATCCCGACGCCATCGCATTCCGGAGCGCGCTCGGCGCATTCGCGACCGGGGTGACGATCGTCACGACGCGGAATGCGGCGGGCGAGGATTGCGGGCTGACCGCCAACAGCTTCAACTCGGTCTCGCTCGATCCGCCGATGGTGCTGTGGAGCCTCGCGCGCACGTCGAAGAGCATGGAGGCGTTTCAGGGCGCCTCGCATTTCGCGGTGCATATCCTCGCCGCCGATCAGGAGGGACTCTCGAACGGCTTCGCCCAGCGCGGGGCGGACAAGTTCGCCGGGGCCCAAGTCGAGCGCGGCGAAGCCGATGTGCCGCTGCTCACCGGCTGCACCGCGCGTTTTCAATGCCGCACGGCCTATCAATATGAGGGCGGCGATCACATCATCTTCGTCGGCGAGGTCATCGCCTTCGACCATGAGGACCGCGCCCCCTTGCTCTTCCATGGCGGCCGCTATGCGCTCGCCGCACGCAAGGCCGCGATGCTCACCGCCTGCGACGCGAGCGCGCAGCCCGCGGGCAGCTTTGGCGAGGATTTTCTCGGTTATCTCCTCGGCCGTGCGCATTTCCAGCTTTACGGGCGGATGCAGGAAAGTTTGCGCGATCATCATCTCGACGCCACCGATCATTTCATCCTTAGCGTGCTCGGCATCAACGACGGGCGCACCGCCGCCGAGATCGACGGCCTGATCGGCTATACCGGCACCCGCATCACCCCCGAACGCATCGCGTCGCTCGCGGCGCGCGACATCGTCCGGAGCGATCCGACCGACCGGATCTGCCTGACCGACACCGGCCGGCGCACCCTCGTCGAGCTTACCGCCGCCGCCAAGGCGGCCGAAGAGGACGCGCTCGGCGCCTTTGACGAGAATGAAACCGCGCTGCTCAAGCATCTGCTCAAGCACGTGATCCGCAGCACCGATCCCGGGCTTCCCGACCCGTGGGCGGCGCAGGAGGCGCCATAAACGCGACGCCCATAACGAAGGAACGCCCGAAGATGGAGAAGATACGGACAATCGCGAGGCATGGCCCGATCGCCCAAATCGCCTGGCTGACCGAGGATCTGGATCGCGCGATCGATCAATGGCGCCTCCTCGCGGGCGTTGGCCCCTGGACCGTCTATCGCAACGTCATACTCGACGGCGACTATCGCGGCGCCCCCGCAACGATCGGGATCGATGTCGGGCTTGCCTATCAAGGCGAGACCCAGATCGAGCTGATCGCGCCGCACGGCGCCGGACCTTCACCCTATCACGACGCCAATGGCCGCGTGCGCGGGGGCATGCACCATGTCGCCTGGCTGGTGGACGACGTCGAAGCGGCCGCTGAGGATGCCGCCGCCGCGGGCCTTATTCCCGTCTTCAGCGCCGAGAGCGGCGGCGGCGCGACGCGCGTCGCCTATCTCGAGGCGCCCGCCGAACCCGCGATCCTGCTCGAACTGATCGAGGCGACGCCGATGATCCGCGACGGCTTCACGGCAGGAATCGCCGCCGCCCGCGAATGGGACGGCAGCAACCCCGTTACCGTTTTCGATTTCGCAGCCTGAGGGAGCATCATGGAAAAGATCATTTACGCCCTGTGGAAAGACAGCGCGGAGGAAGGCGCGCGCTTCACCGCGCGGCTGCTCGGTGATATCGCGCTACGGCTTGGCGGACTGGCGCACGCGGTGCGTGTCAATGTGCAGGACGATGATGTCGCGACCGGCACCTCGCCGCGCATGACCTCGACCCGCCCGCAGATGGATGCCGTGGTGCAACTCTGGCTGCCGAGCGCGAACGATCCCGAACGCGCCGCCGTCGATGCGATCATCGCCGACGCCGCGCCGCGCCATGCCGCCTGGCTCGCGAGCGAATCCACCATTATTGCCAACACGCTGCATCCGCCGACGCCCGGCGCGCGCACCGCAGGCTTTTCCCAGATCGTCTTTCTGGGCCTGCCGCCACGGTTGAGCCGCGACGCGTGGCGCGACGCGTGGCAGCGCCAGCATTCGGCGGTCGCGGTCGATACGCAAAGCAACTTCGAATATGTCCAGAATCTGATCGTGCGGCCGCTGAGCTATGGCGCGCCCGCCTATGTCGCGATGGTGGAGGAATGCTTCCCCGCCGCCGCGCTGACCGACGAGGCGGTCTATTTCGACGCGGCGGGCGACGCCGCGCGGCTCGCCGAGAACCAGCGGCTGATGATGGAAAGCTGCGCGCGCTTCATCGATTTCGACCGGATCGACTGCATCCCGACCAGCCAGTTCGATATTCGGCCGTTCGCCCGCTAAAGCCCCACAAACCGAAAGGATATGTCGTGCATGATAAGGATGAATCGCTAACCTATGTCGATCCCGACGCCATCGTCCGCTCGGAGCGCGTCGAAATCGACGCCCCTGCGGCGGCGGTGTGGGAGATATTGGTCGATCTGCCCCGCTATGGCGAATGGAACCCCTTTTGCATCGCCGCAGAATCGACTCTTGCCATGGGCGCGCCGGTCAACATGACCCTCAAAAGCTATACCGAACCCGATACGGTCTTTCCCAATTGCGAATATGTCTGCGCGTTCGAGCCCGGAAAGCTGCTGTCATGGGAGCTTCCTCATGCCGAAGCCTGGCCCTATCCGGCGCGGCGAGATCAGGTCATCGAACCGCTAGGTGACAATACCTGCGCCTATCATTCAACCGACGCCTTTCTGGGCCCCAATGGCATTCACGTCATGCGCTTTGCCGGACCCTGGGTGAAACGCGCTTTCGACGACACGGCCCACGCTCTCAAGGCGCGCGCCGAAGCGATGTATCAGGGCCGCAAGACTGCGGGGTGATCCCGGCCGGGCCGCTTCAGAACTGAAAACAGTGAAGCCGGGGTTCGCTCATTTGCGCCCCCCGGCTTTACAAGATCATTGCTGGCGGGCTTCTAGAATTTGAAGCCCAGCTCGACGCCAAAGCTGCGCGGATCGCCATACATGACGCCGGCGAAACCGAGCGAACCGAAGTCGATCCCCGAGAGCGCATAATCTTCCTTGGTCAGATTCTTGCCCCATACCGCGATCGAAGCCCTGGCACCGCCAACCGCAATATCGGCGATCGAGAGCCGCGCGCTGAGTAGGCCGACCCCGCCATCGGAGATATCCTCGTTGAACGGATTGACCGGGTGCCAATAGACCTTGCTGCGATAGCTCCAATCGGCGCGCGCGATGAGCTTGCCGAAATTGCCGAGTTCGGTTTCATATTGTGCGCCGACATTGGCGGTCGTCGCGGCCGAATATTGGAACTTGGCAACGTCCGAAATGTCGGTGGCGACGCCGGTCATGGGATCGACGAAGGTGAACCTTTTATATTTGCGGTCGGTATAGCCGAACGACGCATCGACGGTGAGCCCATCGGCGATCTGCGCCTGCAGCTCGGCCTCAATGCCGGTGTAGGTGGCCTTCGCGGCGTTGACCGTCGTGCTGGCCGCGCCCCCGGTGCCGGCGAGGAACTGCTGCACCTGCAGGTCGTCGTAGATCGCGTGGAACGCGGCGACGTTGAAGCGGACGCGGCGATCGAACAGCTCGCTCTTGAATCCGATTTCATAGGACACGAGATCCTCGGGGTTGAAACCATTATTGTCCGCGGCACGGGCGTTGAAACCGCCCGCCTTATAACCTGTGCTCACACGGGCATAGGTCATGATGTCGTCGCTCCAGTCATAGGAGATATTGGCAAGCCAGTTCAGACGATTGAACTTGCGCGTCAGGTCGCGCGGCGCGGTCGGCGCCGGCGCCGCCTGGATCAGATGCTTCTTGTCCTCGGTGTAGCGGATGCCGCCCGTGATGCTCAGCCGGCTGTCGAGCGCCGCCGGTTTCCAGGTGAGCTGGCTGAAAGCGGCCACCGAACGCGAGGTGTGGCGATATGACAATAGCGTATCGAGGTTGACGCCAAAGCTGCTCAGATTGACCCCCGGCGCGATCGGGATCGGCACCGGCGAAGGAAGAACCAGCGTGAAGCCCTGCGGATTCACCTCGGTCGCGCGCTCGCGGAAATAATAGGCGCCGAGGACATAGTCGAACTCGTCGCCGATCGAGCCGATCAGATTGAATTCTTGGCTGAACTGCTTCTGATGCCGCTCATTGCTGGTGTGGAACAGGTCGATCGGGCCGATGCCCTGCGGAATGAAGGCATTGGGCGGAACCAGGATCGCCGGGCTGACGAGGAAACCGACGAGACCTCCGTTGCCGTCGAGATCGGAGCTTTCGCTCACATTGTCCCACTTGCGATAGCCGGTGATCGAACGCAGCGTCGCGTCGCCGATCTCAAGGTTGAGCGTCAGCGAATGGCCCTGCACCTTGTCATGCGCATTGCCGTCGCGATCGAGCCGGATCTGCGAAAGCCGGTCCTGCGAAACCTGCGGCGCGGTGCCGCCGAACGCGGGCGAGAAGCTCAGATATTGGAGGATGTCGGGGCGGATCGCCCGCAACTGGAACGCATTGGCGCGGCCGTTGCGGTCGCTCGAGTCAAAGACATAGTCCGCCGTGAAGCCAGTGCCCTTGTCAAAGCGGACCGCGGCGCGAACCGCGTCGGTGTTGCGCGCGCCCGGATCGCGCTTGTCGGACGGTTCGAGCAGATTGTCGACCGTCCCGTTGCGCTGGCTGTGGTAATAGCCGAGCTTCAGCGCGAGGCCCGTATCGCCCAGCTCGCCCGTATCGATCAGCGCCTTCACCATATATTCGTCGAAGCTGCCGTAGCCGGCCTGCAGGCGGCCGCCGAAATCCTTCGACGGCTTGGCCGAGATCAGATTGACCGCACCGCCCGTCGTGTTGCGGCCATAGAGCGTGCCCTGCGGCCCGCGGAGGATTTCGACGCGCTCGAGGTCCATCATGTCGAACAGCGCGCCCGCCGAACGGCCGACGATGACGCCGTCGACATAAAGCCCCACCGCGGGATCGGCGGTCAGGATCGGGTCGTTGTCGACGATGCCGCGGATCGAAATCGACGGGTTGGCCGTCGCCGACGGCGTTTCGGTGATGATGAGGTTCGGCGCTGCGCTGCCAAGCGCGGCGACGCTGGTGATGCCGCGCTGCTCGATCATCTCGGCATTGATCGCGCTAATCGCGAGCGGCGTGTCCTGGAGGCTTTCCGAACGCTTCTGCGCCGTGACGATGATTTCGGTCAGTCCCTCGGGCGCGGCACCCTCGGCCTGCGGCGCCTGTTCGGCCTGCTGCGCTTGCGCGGCGCTGGCCATCCAGGGCGCGATCAGCGCGATGGCGGCCATCTGCGTGCGGCGATGTGTGCGTGCCTTCATCAGTCCCATCCCTCCTGCTTGTCAATTATGGCGTATTATGTGCCACTTTTTATCAATTTTCACATGATGCGTAATATATGCAATACATACCTACGCAAGAAGGTAATTCAACACCCCCTTTTGGGGGTGGGTACGCGGACGAAAAAAGGGGGCGGCAAAGCCGCCCCAGTTACCGCCCCTAACTCATTCAAACCCCGGGCTGTTCTTTGGGGATATGAACCCTCAGCCCGTCCAGCTCCTCGGTGATATGGATCTGGCAGCTCAGCCGGCTGCCCGCTGTTACCGCGATAGCGTCGGACAGGGCATCGAGCATGATCGCCTCATCCTCGCCCGGCGGCCCGACTCGGTCGACCCACGCATCGTCGACATAGACGTGGCACGTGCCGCACTGGCGGACGCCGCCGCACAAGGCATCGATCCCGTCGACCAGATTGCCGATGGCAAGGTGCATGACCGCCATGCCCTCGAAGTTGGTGCAGGTCTTTTCGCTCCCGTCGGGCTGGACATAGGTGACGCGGGCCATCAGTTCGCGCCCTTCGCATGCGCGGGACATCCTGCCGCCGCCGCAACCGCATCGAGGTCGGCCGGCGCGCGCGCCGCTATGGTTCGCCGCTTGTAACGCACCCGGCACGGCTGTTCGGGCCAATAGGTGCCCGCACCGGCGATCGGGCGCGGCGTGTCGATCAATTCCATGTCGTAGCGCTGGAGCAGGATGGCGATCAGCGCCTTCATTTCCATCCGCGCGAAGTTGACCCCGGCGCAGCGGTGCATGCCGCCGCCAAAGCCGATCAGGCTGTTCGATTCGACCTTATTGTCCGCGCGTTCGGTGTTGAACCGCTCGGGATCATAGTCGTCGGGCCGGTCGAAAATTTCGCTCATCCGGTGGCTGACCGACGGCGCGAGCAAGATCCAGTCGCCTTCGCGCACCTGATAGCCGTCGCGCTGAAAATCGGCCGCCGCCTTGCGGATCATCGTGAAGGCGACGGGATGCAGCCGTTCGGTCTCGCGCAGCGCGAGATCCATCTTCTGCATCGCGATCGCCTGTTCCCAGCTGAGATCGGCGCCCGATGCCGAGCCCAATATGGCTCCAATCTCGCCCCGCAACACATCCTGATATTCGCGGTTCTGGAGGATGTCGATCATCGCCCAGCTGACCTGTCCCGCGGTCGTTTCATGCCCCGCCCAGACAAGGAGCAGGATCATGTGGATGATCAATTCGTCGGGGATCGGGCGGCCGTCGGGATAGGTCGACGCGACCATATCCTGAAAGAAATCGGCGGGCTCGACCGGGTGGGCGCGCCGCTGCTTGATCCAGTCGCCGAGGATCCGGTGGAGCTTTTTCTTGGCCGCCTGGCTGCGGCGCATCTTCTTCGTCGGGAGCCAGAGCGGCAGCACGAATTCCATCCCGCCGGAAAAGTCGCGGAATAGTTCGAAAAACTCATGGCCGAGCTTCTGTTTGAAATCGCGCCCCATGAAGCTGTGCGCCGCGATGTCCATGACGACCGGCCCAAGGGTCGAGATGAGATCGAATTCGCCGCTGTCGCCGAGGCGGTGACAAAGCGCCATCGCCTCTTCGGCCATCACCGGTACATATTGCTTCATCGCCGAAGCCTTGAAGCGCGGCATGATGACCGCGCGCTGGTTCAGATACTCCTCCATCTCGGCGAAGGAGTAGAAATTGGGCGAGAACATCTTGTGGAAGAAGGGCATCGATTCGCGGATCGACAACAGCTTGTCGGTTTCCTGAAAAACGAAGCGATTGTTATCGGGGCCGAGCATCACGACCATGTTCCGCCCGCCCATGCGGAAGGAATAGATCGGGCCATGTTCCTGATAGCCCCTGCGCAGCAAACCGACCGGATCCTTGAAGAAGTCCGTCAAGTGACCGAGGAACGGGACGCCGCCGCGCATCGCGGGCGGCTGCATGGCGATTGCCGACATCGAATTTCTCCCTCTCGCGCCGGCATCGGGGCCGACTTGCGGCGGGTATCGCGCCATCGCGCCGCACCGCCGAGAGGATCACATGATTGTATCGAATTTTAATCCTTGAAGGATCGGCGTTCGCGACTTTCTGCACCGAACGCGCCCGCAGTGACGTCGCGGGCGACCATCGGCAGCGGGATCGGCGTCGATGCGATCAGCAAGCCGACGTTGGTCTTCACCGCAGGCGGCAGCAGGGCATCGCGCGCGATCAGGTCGCGGACTTCACGAAACAGGCTGACGAGCCGGCGTTCGAGCAGGATACGCGAGGCGTCGGACAGCTCGCCGATCTCGAATTCCCAGATCGAGCCCTTGGCGGAGAAATCATATTGGAGAAACTCCTCCTTGACCCGCCGATCGAAGAAACGCCGCATCGGTCCGCCGCGGCGCCAGCTGATGCTGCGCGCGGTCATCAGGCGGATGACGTTTCCGGCCAACAGCTGGATCAAGCCAATGCGTTCGAGCTTCATCAGCGCGGGGATCAGCAAGGTCTGATCGATCCCATAGTCGCGCTCGATCCGCTCGACGGTCCAGCCGCCGGTCGCGAGGTGAAAGCAGAATAGCGCCAGCGGATCGTCGACCAGCGCCTGTTCCTGCGCATCGCTGAGCATATCGGGCATCGCGGGCTGCACCGCGTCGGCAAGCCGCGCCAGCTCGAGAAAATTGATCCCGGCGAGCTCGCAGATTTCGTCGATCCGGGCGAGGGTGAAGCTATGCTGCGCGAAGGTGCGGCGAACGCTGGCATGGCTGATGCCGAGCGCGGCTGCGACATCAGCATAGGTCAGCCCGCGCTCCTTAAGCACGCGCTTCAGCGCTTCGACCAGATAGTTGCTCTGCGTATGCAATCGCTCCGCTGCCGTCATTCGCGCCGCCTTTCGTCGCGGTCACCATGCCTGCGGATCGAGGCTGGCGCCATGCGATTATAGGACCGATGCTTCCATCGCGCAGAAACTGTGACAGAGCCGTGCATCGACGATCCGGTCCGGGCATTCGGGGTCGAACCAGCGATCGATCCGCGCCCAATGATAGGGATGCATCATATAGGGGCCCATCAGCCCGCCGGCATCGGCATATTCCTGTTCCCAGACATGCGTCCAACGGCGCGCACCGATCGCCTCGTCGGCGCGGCTCAGCTGCCAGTTACGGATCGCCGGGATATAATGCGGCATCATCCGCGTCTCCGCCTCGAAACGCGCGACGATGGCGGGGTCGGTGCCTTCATCGACGCTGAGCAGCAGCACGCGATAGACGCCGTTCGCAAGCCCGGGATCGGACCACCCGCCCAACCCGCTCTGATAGGCAACACCATCGACCGACGCGACCGCCGGGGTAGCGAACAGCGGCGCGAGCGCCGCGTCGAAATCCGAGCGCTGCACCGCGTCGTCGAATGCAAAATGTGCGAGGAGGTCGCCGCCGAAATGGCTGCCCGCCAGCGTGGGAGCGACAAGCTGGCGATAGGCGCAGTGCGCCGTAGCCAGCGTGTGTATCTCATCCGCCAACGCCCACAGATTCGCGGGGTCGGCGAGGGTGACGAGCCGGGTCAGCTTATACATCGCAGAGCCTCTCGATATCGGTGGGCTCGGACGCGAAGAAGCGGCGCCGGCTGACCGCGCGCGCATCGACATCGGCCCACCAGGCGGCGACATCGGGGTCGTTGCCGCCGACAAAGCGCATCTGCCACCATGCCCCGGCACCGGCGAGCGACCAGCGAAAGACGAGCGTGTTGGACTGGTCGTCGAGCCACATCGGCGGACTTACCAGAACCTGTTCGAGCACCATCCCGCGCGCCCGCGCGCCGGGCCCATGGCGCGCCAGATAGTCTTCGAGGAGCGCCTTGCCTTCGCCGGGGTTTGCGACGATTTCGTCGATCGCATGGACTATCGACGCTGCCACCGTGTCATCAGTCGTCATGGGGCGTCACCTCCAGGATGATCTTGCCGCGGACATGCTGTCCTTCGATACGGCGATGCGCCTCGGCGGCTTCGCCGAGCGGCAGGATCTCGATCGCGGGCGGCTTCACCTCGCCTGCGGCGCAGAGCGCGGCCAGTTCCTTCAGATGCTGCGGCAAGCGCGTAACCGCGTTCATATTGGACAGGATGCTCACGCCACTAGCCGAGGCATGCGTAACCTCATCGGCGCTCGCCTGCGACACCAAAGTCGCGATCTCGACATAGCGGCCGCCCGGCGCGACAATATCGACGGCGGATGGCAGCAAACTGTCGAGTCCGACCGCATCAAGGACCAGATCGACGCCGCCCGGCGCCCATTTGCGCACCGCCTGCGCCACATCGCCGGCGCGATAGTCGATCGCATGGTCGGCGCCGAAACCCATTACATAGGACAGATTGTCGGGGCCTGAGGTCGCGGCGACGCGCGCACCAAGCGCATGCGCAATCTGGATGCCGAGGCTGCCGACGCCGCCCGCGCCGCCATTGATGAGCACGGTCTGCCCGGCCGACAATCCGCCGACATCGGCAAGCCCGCCATAGGCCGTCGTCCCCGCAACCGGAAGCGCGGCGGCCTGCGCAAAGCTCCATCCGTGCGGCAAAGGGGCGAGGAAAGCCGCATCGGCGATGCAATATTCGGCATAGGAGCCATCGCGCCCCTGCCCCTGTTTCGACATGCCGAAAACGCGGTCGCCGGGACCGAACGCATCGACGCCCTCGCCGACCGCCTCGACAATGCCCGCAAAGTCGAAACCGAGGACGAACGGAAAGTGATAGTCGATATAGGCCGACAGCTTGCCGACCCGCGTTTTCCAGTCGGCGGGATTGACCCCGGCGCAGAGAACCCGGACCAGCACCTCGCCCGCGCCGGCTTCGGGAATGGCCAGATCGCCCCAGACAAGCTGCTCGGGACCGCCGAACCCGTTGATCACCATCGCGCGCATATCATTCCCCTTATCGATCGATGGCAAAGGGTCCGGCCGCGCCATGCGGCCGCCCCCTGCCCCGTCAGCGCCGGAAGCTGAGCGTCGCCCAGTAACGGCGTGGTTCATTAAAATAGCCCTCGACAAAGCCGAAGCTGGTCGAGGCATCATAGCCCGCGGTCAGCACGCGCTTGTCGGTGAGATTGTCGACCGCGAGGCGAAGCGACAGCCCCTTGGCGGGCAGCGTGAATTCGGCGCTGGCGTTCAGGATCGCATGATCGGGCGCGCGCATCAGCGGTGAATTTTCGACATCGATCCAGGTGAGGCTGCGGTAGGCGGCGTCGAGCCGGAAGCTTGCATCGACGCTGCCCGACAGCGCGGTCGAATAGACGATGCTGCCGCTCGCGGTGAGATCGGGCGCCTGCTTCGGATTGCGGAAGCTGACATCGGTCGGAACCCCGCCGATCACCGAGGTGTAGCGCAGATATTTCGCATCGAGATAACCGAACGACCCGCTCAGCCGAAGCGCGCGCGAGACGCGGACATCGGCCTCGAGTTCGATCCCCTGGATGCGTGACTTGCCGGCATTGTCGGTGCGAACCACAATCAGGCCGGTGTTCGGGCTGACCGTCGAGATCAGCAATTGCTGATCCTTGTAGTCGTTGCGGAAGGCCGAAAGGTTCAGCGTGACAAGCCCCCCGAGCGTGGTTTTGAGCCCCGCCTCATACGCCGTCAGATATTCGGGATCATAGGACCCGATTTCCTCGACCGAAGTCGGCCGCCCGTTGAAGCCGCCGCTGCGGAAGCCGCGCGACCAGGAGAGATAGCCGAGAATATCGGGGGTGAATTTATACGAGAGCGAAGCGCGCGGCGTGAACGCCTTCCAGTCTTCGCTCAACCGGTACGAGGGCATTCCCGCGAGCAGCGGCTGCTGGCTGTAGATCCGCATCGCCGCCTGATTCCAGACCTTCTTTTCCCACGTGTAGCGCGCCCCGAGTTCGAGCGTCAGCGCATCGGTGACATCGAAGGTCGCGTCGCCGAACAGTGCATAGTTGGTCGTCTTCTGACGGTTGGCGAAGTCGATGTTGAAATCGAGCGCAGTCGCGAGCGCGGGATCGAAACCCGCCGCGATCAGGCGCGGATAAAGTCCGTCGGCGACATAGAGGGTGGTATCGTCGCGCGATTTCTCGCGGAAATAATAGGCACCGAGGAGCAGCGTGCCGCGGTCGAACAGGCTGGTCGCATATTGCAGTTCCTGCGAGAGCTGGCGCGCGCTCTCGTCGTGGATGTCGCCCGCATAATTGACCGCCGCCGACGCATCGCCGTCGCGCCCGAAAATCGCATGGACCCAGCGATAGGCGCTGATTGACTTCAACGTGCCAGCGCCAAGATCGGCCGAGAGCGTCAGCGTCGCATTGGTGGCGTCGGTGTCGTCGCGGTTGAGGAAGTCGGTGGTGTCGGTGCGGTTGATGCTGCCGGGCGCGGTGCAGCACGGCGCGATGAAGCCCGATTGCAGTCCCGAGAAGAAAGTCGGGGTGAAGGACAGCATATTGTGCGGCGTGCTGTTCTGGCGGCGGCGCAGCCCGTCGACGGTCAGCACCGCATCGATCGGCGACGCGTCATAATTCAGCGTCAGCCGGCCCGCCTGGACATTGCGATTGCCGAGATTCTTGCCCGAGGGGACTTTCTGCCAGCCCTCGCCCCATTCGCCGAGCGCGGCGACGCCGATCGCGAGATTGTCCGAGAGCCCTGCCTCGACATTGGCGCGCAGCCGGACATCGTTGAACGAACCGTAACGGATGTCGCCTTCTAGCCGGTCACCCGTCGGCACGCGCGAGACGACGCTGATCGCGCCGCCGATCGTGTTCTTGCCGAACAGCGACCCCTGCGGCCCGCGCAGCACCTCGATCCGGTCGATGCCCAGAAGCTCGGTGGTCGCGCCAAAGCTGCGCGCGACATAGACGCCGTCGATATAGAGCGCGACCGCAGGATCGGACGTGATGATGAAGTCATTCTCGCCGACGCCGCGGATGAAGGCGGAAACGCCGCCGCTGTTGCCGCCCTGACCCGGCGTGAACTGGAGGTTGGGCGCGACCTGGCCGACGTCGGTGACGCCGTCGAAGCCGCGCGAGTCGAGCTGTGCGCCGCCGATCGCGGTGATCGCGATGGGCACATCCTGCAGCTTTTCCTCGCGCCGGCGCGCGGTGACGACGATCTCGGTGGATTCGGCTTCGCTCGCCGCGTCCTCGGCGGCGGGCGCCTGCTCCTGTGCGAGGAGCGGATGCGCCGTGACAAGTGCCACCAATGCGGCCGAAGTGCGCGCGAATTGCCTGCAATTTTTCATGTTTGCCCCTCTGCGACCCGATCATCTCCGAGATGATCCTTCTCTTATGCATCGCGAATGACACCGAATGAAACGCATTTCAACATTAAGTAGAGTTTTTATTGATGCTATGCGCTGATCAAAGGCAATTTTACATCGCACTTCACGGCTTTCACCGGAGCCTTGCGGCGGCGCTAGCCGCTGGACTGGCGCGAAAGCCGCTATTTTGCAGCGACCGCAACCTGCGCCCTGAAATGCGGGATCACATGGGTTCCGATGTTGCGGATGGTTTCCAGAATCACGTCGTGCGGCACTGCGCCCATCTGGAAGAGGAAGAGGATCTCGTCGGCCCCGGCGTCGAACAGGCGCTGGACATAGCGGATGCAATCGCCGGGGGTGCCATAGGCGTCCTGCACTTCCTCATAGGCTCCGGTATGCTCGGACCCGATGCTGATCTTTTCCTCGGACAGATAGGCGACGACCGCCGCCTTTTCCTGCTGGAGGATCGCCGCCTGTTCGTCGCCCGACAGATCCTCGACGGTCGGCTTGGGGCCGCCCTGATACCAGTAGCCGAGCGATTCGACGAAGAAGCGCTGACCGCGAAGGCCAATGCGTCGCGCCTTTTCACGGTCGCCCAGGACCAGCGCCGGGCAGAGCGCGGCGAGATGTTCGGTCGGGCGGAAGCCGACCTGATCCTCGGCCTTGCGGTTGGCCCAGGCCGCGCGATAGATCGCATTCTTTGCGGCAATATCGTCGGGTCCCGCAAAGCCGAGCACGAGCGCGCCGATGCCGCGCGCGCCCGCAGTGGTCAGCGCGTCGGCGCGGGTGCATGCCATATAGAGCGGCGGGTGCGGGTCCTGATACGGCTTGGGATGGATCGGGCGGCGCGGAATCTGAATATATTCGCCGTCATGCTCGATCTCGTCCTGCACCATGATCTTCGGGATCAGGTACATCGATTCATCGATCATCGGCTGAAGCGCGCCCAGATCATAGCCGAAGGTTCCCGCCTCCTGCTGCGTCCCGCCCTTGCCCATGCCGAAATGGACGCGGCCTTTGGAGAGAATATCGAGCGTCGCGATGCGTTCGGCGACCTTGACCGGATGGTTCATCGCGGGCGGCAGGCAGACGACGCCGTGCCCGATGCCGAGCCGCGTGGTCTTGCCGGCGAGGAAGGCGAGGAAGGTCTCGGGCGCCGACATATGCGCATATTGGGTGAGCGCGGTGTGCTCGACCGCCCAGACGGTGTCGAAGCCCATCGCCTCGGCGAGCAGCGATTGCTCGACGATCTCGTGGAAACAGCGCGCTTCGTTCGCGCGCGAGGTGTCCACCATCTGCGCTTCGTAAATGATCGAGAATTTCATGGCTGCCTGATCCTCTCCGCTATCCCGTATTTTTCGCGAGCATAGGGCGCCGATTTGGGCGCGTTCCTCGTCCAATTGGATCAATTCGCTCGGCCCCGCCGGTGCTACGAAATCGGACAACGACGGATGCAGAGAGGATCGAGATGGGCATGTTCGAGGGCAAGGTCGCGCTGGTGACCGGCGGCGCTTCGGGAATTGGCGTGGCGGCATCGCTGCGCTTCGCCGAAGAGGGTGCGGCGGTGGTCGTGGCCGACATCAACGAGGCCGGCGCCGAAGCGATCGCCGAAAAGGTTCGCGCCGCCGGCGGCCGCGCGCGCGCGATCCGCTGCGACGTCAGCAGCGCCGCGGACAATGCGGCGATGGTCGCGGCGGCAAAGCAGGATTTCGGACGGCTCGACGCCGCCTTCCTAAACGCCGGCGCCTATGCGCAGACCAGCTTCGACGAGTCTGACGCCGCGACGCTCGACAGCATGATTGCGATCAACCTGAAGGGTGCATTTCTTGGCCTGCAGGCAGTGCTCCCCGCGCTCGCGCCGGGCGGCGCCGCGGTGGTGACCGCCTCGACCTCGGGAATGATCGGCCTCAATGTCGCGGCGGCGTACAGTGCTGCCAAGCATGGCGTGATCGGCGCGGTGCGTTCAGCCTCGCAGAGCTTCGCGCGGCGCGGGCTGCGCGTCAACGCGATCTGCCCCGGCCCCGTCGCGACCGCGATCCTTGGGGTCACCGAGCAGGCGCCGATCCAGCCCGCCGACGCGCTCGCGCTTCCCGGCGCCGACGGCGTGCTGCTGCCGCAGCATATCGCCGAAGTTGCGCTGTTCCTTGCCAGCCCGCGTTCGGGCGGGATCAACGGGCAATCGCTGATCGCCGATGCTGGCTTCCTGTCCAGCTACCCGCCGATGCCCGAATGAGCCGGAGCGCGCGTCAGTCGCGCTCGACGCGGATGCGGCTGAGCCGGGTCCTGGCGATCAGCCAGCGTCCGCGCGCCTTGCGGTAGCAATCGTGATAATGTCCGAAACCGTGGCGCGAGCGGCCGGCAAGGTCGCTTCCCTCGCCCGCCCAGAAATGATCGTCCATCGCCCAGATGCCCTCGGCGTCGCGCGCGCCGGTGAAGCGGATTTCGAAGCTGTGGACATGATGGACCGTCGTGGCGTGTTCGAGCGTGGCAGAGACCTTTGTGACAAAGGCGTCGGCACCGGTCGTCAACAGCCCTTCATCGGTTTCACCCGGCATTTCGCGAAAGTCGCCGATCATGTCGTCGGTGAGCAGGCTGCGGAGCAGCGTCCAGTCCTTGGTGTCGAGCGCGCGCAGATAGCGCGCCTTGAGCAGCCGGATCTCCTCGATCGCAGCGAGGTTGACGGCTTCGGTCATCATCTATTCCCCTCCCAGGAAGGCGGCTCGATAGGCCGCGAAACGCCGTTCTACATCGGAGCGGACCAAGCCGAAATCCTCAAGTGCATATTTATGCGGCGCGCGATCCTCGCGCTTGTTTGCCTCGATCCATTCGGCCATGCCTGCACGCACCGCGTCGGTGACATCGACCCCCGCAGCCTCGAGCACGCGCACGCCCTCATCGATCGGATTGCCCAGCAGATCGGCGTAGCGGACGTCGATGAAATTCTGCCCCGCGACCTGTCCGCGCACCGCCATGAAACGGTCGAGCAGTTCGGCGAGGCGCGGCACCCAGAAGGCGGCGACGCTCGCCGGATCGACGCGGTCCGACACCATTTGGTACAGGCTGTGCTCCATGCTGCAATAGCTCGGCACCGTCGCCACCGGGTCGCGGTGGGTCATCACGATCTTCGCCTCGGGGAATATCTCGATCACCGCATCGAGCGCGAGCAGATGGCCCGGGGTCTTGAGTATCCATTTCGCGCCCTTGCGGCTTTGGTCCTGCCACTGGAGCGACTGGAGGATCTGCTTGAGGTCGCGGTAGCATTGGGTGCGGTCGTTTTCGGTCAGCCAGCGCGCATAGCCGGGGACATGGTACGTCCCCTCGATCATCGTGCTCGAATAGAGCTGGCCGAGGATGATCAATTCCTCATCGGGCTGGTCGATGCTCATCGGGTGGATCGACATCAGGTCGGGAATCGTCGCCAGCATATAATCGAGGAAACCGCGCGCCGCCTCACGCCGCGGCTCGGGATCGCCGCGTACCTCGCCCGGAAAGGGCGCGTAATTCTGCGTCTCGAACCAGCGTGTTCCGGTCATCCCCGGCGCCGACGCGAGCATCCGGTGCAGCATCGTGCTGCCCGTTCGCGGCAGCCCGACGACAACCGCTGCAACCTCGACCTGCTCGTCCAGGATTTCGGGGTGACGCTTGACAAGGTCGACATGGCGCAAGCGGTTGACGAGGCCGTTGACGATCATCGCCGAAGCGCTCGCAACGCCCGCCTCGCTGAGCCGGGCTTCGGTGTTGAGCGCCGGGATCAGCGCGTCGATATTGGCGAAGAACCAGGTGTTACCGAAACCCGAAAGCCCCGCCTGCTCGCACGCTCGCGCAACGAGCACATCGCGATCCGGCACTTGGCCAATTGCCTCTTTCACGGCTCATCCTCTCTGCATTATGATAGCAATATTATATATGACATACGATATTCGTATTCACTTATGCTATCATCTACGCAGAAAGAAGCAACACCCTTAGGTGCTGGAGCCACCCAATTCGGTCATTCCGGCGTGGAGCAGGTGCACCAGTTGCGACTGGCGCCGCGCGCCGGTCTTGGCGAAGATCGAGCGCAGGTGCGAGCGCGCGGTGTTGTGTGCGATGCCCAGCCGGTCGGCGGCTTCGACCAGCGAACCGCCCCCGGCAAGCGCGGCCGCGAGCATGGCCTCCATCCGCGTCAGCTGGAACAGGTCGCGGATCGCTTCGGGATCGGGCGCCGCATCCTGCCCCGGATCGCTGATGAACAGGGCCAATGCCGCGCCCTTGCCGCCGCGCATGAACGCCGGCGTGGTCACCGCCTTGGCGACCACCCCCAGATCGCGCCGCCCCGAGGGCCGTTCGATGCGAAAACGCTGCGGCGGCGAGGCGGCGGGATCGGCCTCGGCGTCGAGCAGTTTGAGCAGTTTTTCGAGCGTGCGGTGCGCCGTACCCGCCACCAGCCGGAGTCGTCCGCCCGCCAGCGTCAGCCCGTCTTCCTCGGCCAGCAGCCGTTCGGCGACCGCGTTGGTGCGGATCACCTTTCCGTCGTGGTCGAGCGTGATCGCCGCGACGCCCATCTGTTCGACAACGCCGCGATAGACGCCATGTTCGGCGCCCGACGCCTGCAGCCGTTCGAACAGCTGGATGGCATGGCGAAGATGCGGAACGAGTGCCTGCAGCGCATCGCGCTCGGCGGCACCGAAATCGCGACGGCTGCTGTCGCGCGTCACACGAAGCCGCGCCTCGAACCCGCTGTCGAAACGCAGGTCGACGCCGAGAATCTGGTCGCCCCCCGCGGCTTCGAGGAAGTCGCGCCAGAAATCGCTCGCGCGCGCGGCCCCCTGGACAAAGTCGCTGAACGACAGGACCTTGCCTTCGGGCAAGCCCTTGAACGGGTCGCTCGCAAAGAAGCTTTCGGCATAGTCTTCGCTGGTCTGCGGATCGGCGTCGGGGGTCACGATCGTTCCGGGTTTGCGCGTGCCCGGCATTGTCAGGATCAGCGTCGCGTATGTGCCGTCGAGATGGAGCGCGAGACCGCGCAGAAAATCCTCCCACGGCGTGTCCGTCAGCAAGCCGCCGAACAGGTCGCTGAGCAGTTTCGAAAATTCCGCGGTCGGTCCGCCTGCCTTCACCATCGCACCTTCATTTCCATCCATTCCATCCCACAAGCCGGAGAGTTTTGCCATGCCCATTGATCCCGCGCTCGCGCCGTTGCTCGACATGATGAACGCGCTGCCGCACCTGAACGCACCCTTCGATCCCGCCGCGCTGCGCCTCGCCGACGAGCAGCCGATGCCCGTGCCCAAGGCCGGCGTCGCCGAGGTGCGCGATGTCACGCTCGACACCAGCGCGGGAGCCGTGAACGCGCGCCTTTATCACCCCGCGCCCGGGGCGACGCTGCCGCTGCTCGTCTTCATCCACGGCGGCGGCTGGGTGTTCGGGACGCTCGACACCCATGATCCGCTCTGCCGCGCGCTCGCCGCGGCCGCCGAGATCGCGGTGCTCTCGCTCGAATATCCGCGCGCGCCCGAGCATCGCTATCCGGCCGCGCTCGATACCGTTCGCGCCGCCGTCGTGACCGCCGCCGCACAGGCCGGCGCTCTGGGCATCGACGCCGGCCGGATCGCGGTCGGCGGCGACAGCGCAGGCGGCAACCTGTCCGCCGCATTGTGCCTCGCGACGCGCGACGAAGGCGGCCCGGCGATCGCGCACCAACTGCTCCTTTACCCCGTCATCGACAATGACTTCACCCGCGCCTCCTATGTCGAGAACGCCACCGGCTATATGCTGAGCAGCGAAATGATGCGGTGGTTCTGGGCGCAATATCTGGGCGACGCCGGTCGCGCCGCCGGCCCCCTTGCGACCCCGATCCGCGCCGACAGTCTCGCCGGCCTTCCGTCGGCGACGATCGTCACCGCCGAGTTCGACCCGCTGCGCGACGAAGGCATCGCCTATGCCGAGCGGCTGAAGGCGGCGGGCGTGGCGGTGACGCATGACCATTTCCCCGGCGTGATCCATGGCTTTGCCAGCATGCTGGGCATGCTGCCCCAAGCCGATGTCGCGGTGGGAACGGCGGCCCGGGGATTGCGGGCCGCCTTCGCGATGAAAGCCGTTGCGTAAAAGGGTTGCCGGGGTCGGCGCCGCCGCGTCAGACCCCGTAACCGCCCGCGACCGCAATCTGCTGCCCTGTGACATAGGCAGCTTTGGACGAGGCAAGGAAGACAGCGGCATGACCGATTTCCTCGGGACGACCCCAGCGTTTGAGCGCGAGATTCTTGTGAACCTCGGCGGTCCATGCGTCGTCGAACACGCCCTGTTTCGACAGCTCGAGGAACATGCCGGCCTCGATCACGCCGACGAGGATGGAGTTGGCGCGAATGCCATGCTTCCCCTCCTCGCGCGCGATGCCCCGGACCAGCGCCTCGTTCGCGGCCTTCGGCGCGACCGACAGGCCGTCCTTGTCGGGCCAGCGCAGGTCGCCCGCCGAGCCCAGATGCACGAACGAGCCGCCACCCTGCGCGCGCATATGCGGAAGGATGCGGTGCACCGCACCAAAAAAGCCGTGGACCTCGACGTCGATCGCCCGGCGCCATTGTTCGGGCGTCGTTTCGGCGAGGTGGACCTGCGCGACCAGCGGGCCGGCGCCCCACAGCACGGTATGGATGCGGCCGTGCGTCGCGATGGCGTCGGCGATGGCAGCCGACAATGCCCCCTCGTCGGTGACGTCGCATTGGTGCAGGCTGGCCTTGCGCCCCGCCGACTCGATGTTTCGGGCCAGCGCCTCGGCGTCCGATTGTTTCGACCGCCATGCGATCGCGACGTCGCTTCCCGCCGCCGCGAATTCACCGGCGACCGCCGCGCCGATTCCGCCCGTCGCGCCGAAAATCAGCGCCGCGCCCGCGGGAAATTGCCGATGATCTGTCATGCTCGCTCTCCTGACTCTGGAATATCTTGTATGATGGTATCATTTTTGAGATGATATGATTAAATGCGATGTCATAGGCATTTTTTACAACGCAAATCGTAAATTGCGTGAAGCTTGGATAGCAAGAGGAGAGGTTCCATGGCGACAACCGCAGACTATGGACTGGGTGACCAGATGTTTCCGCGCGGCTGGTTCATGATCGCCGCCGCCGCCGAACTGGAGGGGACGAGCCCGCTCGCCGTCCGCTTTTTCGGCCGCGACCGCGTGCTGTACCGCGGCGAGTCGGGGCAGGTTTATCTGGTCGACGCTTATTGCCCGCATATGGGCGCGCATCTGGCGAAGAACGAGACGAGCTTCGTGATCCGCGACAATGAACATGTGCAGGGCGAATCGATCCGCTGCCCCTATCATGGCTGGCGCTTTGGCCCCGACGGCAAGTGCAACCAGATCCCCTATTCGCCGCAGAAGATCCCGGCAGCGGCGAAGCTCGAAAACTGGCCGGTGATCGAGCGCGCGGGCTGCATCTGGATGTGGCACGATCCCGAAGGGCTCGAGCCCGAATATGAGCTGCCGCCGTTCGAGGAATATTATCAGCCGCATTGGGTGAAATGGGAACTCGACCGGCTGGGCGAACTCGCCAGCCACCCGGTCGAAATCCTCGACAATATGGCCGACCGCGCGCATTTCGAACCCGTCCACGGCAATGATGCCGTCGATGTCTTCGAAAATGACTTCGACGGCCACCGCGTCGTCCAGCGGCTGCGCGCCGGACACCGCACGCTCCAGGGCGACGCCCCGCTCGAAACCGACACCTGGTATACCGGGCCGGGCATCCTGCAATCGCGCATGTCGGGGCAATTCCCCGCGATCATCATGATCGCGCACACCCCCGTCGACGACGGAGTGGTGAAGGTGTGGCACGCGCTGCTGGTCAAGGTGCCCAATGCCGAGCCGACGGCGGACGATGTCGCGATGGCGCGCGCCTATCAGGCCGCGGCCTGCGCCGCCTTTGCGCAGGATTTCGAAATCTGGTCGAACAAACGGCCGTGCATCAATCCGATGGCGGTGCAGGGCGACGGCCCGATCGGCAAGCTCCGCATCTGGTATCGCCAATTCTACAACAGCCGTGCGCGCGCCGAGGAATATCAGAAGCGCGTCAACGGCACGCACGTCACCCGCGGCACCTTGTCCGCGCCTTTTGAACAGAAAGTCGCCTGAGGGCGGCAGCACAGACAGAAAACAGGAGAAATTGCGTGGCAAGACTCGCAGGTAAAGTTGCGATCGTAACGGGTGCGGCACAGGGCATGGGCGCCGCGACCGCGCGGCTCTTCGCGGCCGAGGGCGCCAAGGTGGTGCTTTGCGACGTGACCGAAGACAAGGGACAGGAAACCGCCGCCGAAATTGGCGAAAGTGCCGTCTTCGAGAAACTCGACGTGCGGTCCGAAGCCGACTGGGAGCGCGTGGTCGCCGCGACAGTCCAACGCTTCGGCAAGCTCGACATATTGATCAACAATGCCGCGGTCGTTCATTTCAGCCCGATCGAAGCGATGCCCGCCGAGGATATCGAGCGTGTCCTCGCGATCAACGTGATGGGAACGATGCTCGGCGCCAAATATGCCGCGCGCGCGATGATTGAGGCGGGGCGCGGGGTGATCGTCAACATCTCTTCGGTCGACGGCCTGCGCGGCTGCAACGGCCTGTCGGCCTATACCGCGAGCAAATGGGCGGTGCGCGGGCTGTCGAAATCGCTCGCCTACGAGCTGGGCCCGCGCGGCATTCGCGTCTGCACCGTCCATCCCGGCGGCGTGAACACGCAGATGGGTAACCCGACCGGCCTCACCGGTGACGTGGTCAATGTCGGCTATGAGCGCGTGCCGCTTCAGCGGATCGGCGAGCCCGAGGAAATCGCGCGCGCCAGCCTGTTCATCGCTTCCGACGATGCCAGCTATATCAGCGGCGCCGAGCTGGCGGTCGATGGCGGCTGGTCGGCGGGCTATTACCAGCCCTTCCTTCCCGGCGCTCCCGCAAGCCTGATGGGGCAGCCGTGATGCACGCGAATCTCGGCTGACGGGCGGATGGCGATGCAAACGGCCGTGGGTATCGCCGACCCCTTTGACCCGGTGCAGATCGGGCCGATCGCCTTGCGCAACCGCTTCATCCGTTCGGGTGCGAACGAGATGATGAGCAAGGCGACCTTCCCCACCCGCGCGCTGATGGATTTTCACCGCGCCTATGCGCGCGGCGGCGTGGGGATGACGACGCTCGCCTATCTCGCGGTCTCGCCCGACGGCCGCACGCTGCCCGGGCAGGGGATGCTGAGCCGCGAAAGCGTGCCGCATTACCGCGCGGTCACCGATGCGATCCATGCCGAGGGCGCGAAAGCGTCGGCGCAGATCACCCATGGCGGCAGCTTTTGTCAGATCGACGACCTGTCGACCCCGCGCGCGATGTCGGCGTCGGGCGGGATCGACAAGATGGGTGTGCTGAAGGGCCGCTTCTTTCAACGCGCGATGACGCGGACGGACATGGAGATGGTGACGGGCGAGTTCGCGCGCGCCGCCGAACTGGCCGAAGAAGCGGGTTTCGATGCGCTCGAAATCCATATGGGGCATGGCTATCTGCTCAACCAGTTCATCTCGCCGCTCTCCAACTTCCGCAAGGATGGCTATGGCGGATCGACCGCGAACCGAGCGCGCTTTCCCGCCGAGGTGCTGGCGGCGGTCAAGCGGGCGACCGGCGGGCGGCTCGCGGTTCTCGCCAAGATCAACCTGACCGATGCGGTGCCGGGAGGCGCGACGGTCGACGACGCGATTGTGACCGCGCGCGCGCTCGAGGCGGCGGGGGCGGACATGCTGGTCCTGTCAGCGGGGCGCAATATCGAAAGCACATGGGCGATGTTCGGCAGCGCGCTGCCCTATGACGACCTTGCCGCGATGCAGGGCGGGTGGCTCGCGAAACTGCAATTCGCGATCCTGAAGCGCAGCGTGCCGAAGCTGCCGCCGTTTCACGAAAATTATCTGATGGAGCCCGCGCTGAAGCTGAAGGCGGCGCTCGGCCCGACACCGATGAAGCTCGCCTATCTGGGCGGCATCCAGTCGCTCGCCGGGGCGCGGCAGGCGGCCACCGAAGGGTTCGATGCGATCGCATTGGCACGCGCGCTGATCCACGATCCGGCGCTGATCGCGAAATGGCAGAGCGGGGCGACCGATGGTTCGGGCTGCACCGCGTGCAATCGCTGCGTCGCCGCGATGTACGGCCCGTCGGGAACGCATTGCCCGGAGGTCGGCAACGCGCTCGATCCCGGACTCAAGGACATATTTGCGGGAGAGAAACATGCCGAGCCTGCTTGAGAACAAGGTCATCGTCATCAGCGGGGTCGGCCCCGGCATGGGGCAAGCGATGGCGCGGATCGCCGCCGCCGAGGGCGCGAAGGTCGGGCTCGGCGCGCGCAACAAGGATTTCATCGACGCGGTCGCCGAAGAGATTCGCGCGAACGGCGGCGAGGCGGTCGCGGTGCCGACCGATGTCGGCGATGCGGGCCAATGCGCGGCGCTGGCGCAAGCAACCGCCGACGCGTTCGGACGGATCGATGGACTGGTCAACACCGCCTATATCCACGGCGAATGGGTGACGGTGGACGAGGCCGATCCCGAGGATTGGGCGCGGGTGTTCGACGTCAATTGCCTCGGCGCGCTCAGGATGACGCAGGCGGTGCTGCCCGCGATGAAAGCACAAGGCGGCGGCGCGGTGGTCAATGTCGCCACCATGTCGCAGGTCAATCCCTTTCCCGGCGAGGGCGGCTATGCGACGGCCAAGGGCGGCCTCACCACGATGACCCGGCATATGGCCAAGGATTTTGGCCGCTTCGGCATCCGGGTCAACGCGACGCGGATGGGCTGGATCGGCGGCAAGCCCGTTTATGACTATATCGACCGCGCTGCCGCAGGCGGGCAGGACCGCGATACGGTGATCGGCGAGATCACCGGGCGCATCCCGCTCGGCGTCATTCCGCCCGAGGCGGATTGCGCGAAGAGCGTGCTCTTCTTCCTCTCCGATTATGCGAAAATGGTCACCGGCGCGACGCTCGACGTCAACGGCGGCCAGTATATGTCGCCATGACGATGACGGAGGGTAACATCCTGTCGCCCGATGTCTGGCGCGATTTCTGCCGGCGGCTGGAGACTGCGGGCGACATCGTCACCGGCGCCGAAGCCGCCGCCAACCCGCTCGACCGCGCCGAGGGCTATCGTTACCTGACCCGGCTGCTGCGCATCGCGCTCGACATGCAGCTCGAACATGCCGACCCCGATTTTCCGGGCTTCTACGCCGCGTCGCACGAAACGGCGAAGATCGGCGCCGACAATCCCGACAATATCTATATGAACGCGACGGTGTCGGGCGCGCGGCGTTACCGCATCCGGGGCACACGCGGCAACGTGCCGATCCTGAGTTTCGGCACCAAGGCCAACCGCTATGCCATCGACGGCACGATGGCCTCGACCGGCGAGCTCGACTCGGCCGGCATGGCGATCGCCTCCGACGGATCGTTCGAAATCATCGTCAGCCGCGAGAAGGTGGGCGGCAACTGGCTTCCGCTCGCCGACGACAGTTCGATGGTGATCGTGCGCCAGACCTTTCTCGACCGCGCGAACGAAGTGCCAGCTGTGGTGATGATCGAAGCGATCGACGGCCCCGCGCACCCCGCGCCGCTCTCTGCCGACACGCTCGCGGCGGCGCTGGAGCGCACCACCGCCTTCGTTGCCGGCACGGCGCGGACCTTCGTCCAGTGGACCGAGGATTTCCGCGCGAACCAGAGGAACCGCCTGGCGACGACCGACCAGACGCCCTTTTTCCGCGCGGGCGGCGATCCGACGATCTTTTACCTCCACGGCTGGTGGCAGCTCGAACCCGGCGAGATGCTGCGCATCGATACGCGCGTGCCCGCATGCAGCTTCTGGAATTTCCAGCTCGACAATTACTGGATGGAATCGCTCGATTATCGTTATCACCGCATCCATGTGAACGGGCGGAGCGCGCGGCTGAACGGCGACGGCACGCTCACGCTGATCGTCGCGCCGCGCGATCCCGGCTTCGGCAACTGGATCGACACCGCCGGGCACCATCAGGGCACCATGTTGCTGCGCTGGATCGGCGCCGACGACCATCCCATTCCCGAAACCAGGATAATCCCACTCGATGACCGACCTTGAATCCCGCATCGCGCGCCTCGAAGCCGAAAGCGACATCCGCCGCCTGAAGGCGCGTTACCTCAATGCCTGCGACGCCAAGGATGTGGGCGCGATCCGCGCCTGCTTCACCAAAGATGCGGTGATCGACTTTCCGCCCGTCGGCGAATTCGATCTCGACGGGCTGATCGGCGTGTTCACGCAGATGGCGGCGACCACCCCGATCACCGACGTGCATCAGGGGCATAATGCCGAGATCGAGGTTGATGGCGACGAAGCCAGCGCGCGCTGGAATCTGGGTTATGCGACCTATGATCCGCGCACCGGGGGGTTCCGGCTGCTCGCCAATTTCTATCACGACCGCTATCGCCGCACCCCCGAGGGCTGGCGGATCTGCTACAGCCGTTCCGAGCCCCGCGCGATCGTCGATGGCACGCTAGCCGAAGACGGAATCAAGGCAGATTGGGTGGCGGGGTAGCCCGCCGACAAGCCGTCAATCGACCAGCGCGCACCAGCGATAGTCGTGCTTGATGAAATTCTGTCCGAGGCTGTAGCGGACACGCCGGACGCCGGGGATCTTGTCGATCGTCTGATGGAGAAAATCGGTGAGTTCGTTGCCGTTTTCGACCAGCGTCATCGCGAGCACGTCGGCGCGGCCCAGCGTCGTCGCGACGAAGCCGATCTCGGGCAGCTGCGCCAGACTCGCCGCGACTTTCTCGATGTCGGCGGCGGTGTCCGCCTCGACCCAGAGATAGGCGAGGATCGGGTTGCGGAGCCGGTTGGCGTTGGTGACCGCGGCGACACGGATGACCCGGTTGTCGAGCAACCGCTTGAGGCGCGAGCGGATCGTGCCTTCGGTCAGGTCGAATTCGCGGCCGATCTCGCGGTTCGAAACCCGCGCGTCATGGCCGAGCCGTTCGATGATCTTGTGATCGAGGTCGTCGAGGCTGATCCTGGTGCTCATAGCGGTGCCCATTCCGGATTATATTTGAGGACCTTGAGCGCGAGGCTGGGGAAGAGCCGTTCGACCCCGTCGATCTTGGCGATCACACCGGTCAGAAGATGCTGCATCTCCTCCAATGTCTCGGCCACCACCTGAATCTCCAGGTCATGCGTTCCGATCGCGACATTGACGGTGATGACGCGCTCCAGCTCGGCGATCTCGGCGCCGACATCGCCCGCGGACCGCCCCTTCACCTGCACGCCGACGGGCGCCAGATAGCCAAAGCCCATCGCCGAAAGGTCGCGCATCGCGACGACGCGCACCATGCTGGCATCCTCAAGTCGGCGCAGCCGCGTGCGCACCGTCGCTTCGTTCAGCCCCATCTCGCGCGCGATGTCGCGGTTTGCGATCCGGCCGTTCTTGCGAAGCGCGGCGATGATCTGCTCGTCGACGTCGTCGAGCGCGGGCAGCCCGTCGCCCTGGTTCGCGTTCGCGGCTTTGCCCCGCGTCCTTTTTCCGGCCTTGGTTGCGGTGCGCAACGCCTATTCTCCCAAGCTGAACCAGCACCCTGTACGATGGCGCGTTGGCGTCATCGATAGGCTTCCCACAGACCGTATCGCCGCGTCCCTGTCAACATTCATCGATTGCAGCGCGGAATATATAACGGTTTGCGTAAAGATTTTACCTTTCAAAAACGCAATCATTATGTAGAACCGGCCATAGACCGGAAAGCGCGAGTTTCCCGACGCAGGCACGGCAGGAGCAACAGGCGTGGCGTTTCACGAAGTCGATATATTGGTGATCGGATCGGGTGCGGGGGCGCTCACCGCGGCCTTCACCGCCGCCGATGCCGGCGCCGACGTGCTGGTGGTCGAGAAAAGCGCGCGTTATGGCGGGACCTCGGCGACGTCGGGCGGCGGTATCTGGATCCCCAATAGCGACGACGCGCGCGCCAAGGGCCATGCTGACGACCCGGACGAAGCGCTGGGCTATATCAAGGCATTGATCGGCGACGACGTGCCCGAAACCAAGCTTGCGACCTATGTCGACAATGCGCACCGGATGCTGAGCTATCTCGAGGCGCGGTCCGAGGTTCGCTACACCGCCTATGCCTATTCCGACTATCATATGGACGTCGCGGGCGCCCGCGATGGGTGGCGAACGCACGACCCGATCCCGTTGATGGCCGACCGGCTGGGCGCCGATTTCGAGCGGATGGAACCGCCGCACACGCTGACGCTGACCTTTGGCCGCTTCACCTGGACGATGGAGGAAGCGAAGCTGCTCCTGACCATGAGCCCCGGCGCCAAGCCGCTGCTGTTCAAGCTGATGCTCAAATATATGTTCGACCTGCCCTGGCGCTTCAAAACCAAGCGTTCGCGGCGGCTGACCGGCGGCAATGCGCTGATCGGACGGCTCAAGCTGTCGATCGACGAAAAGGGCGTGCCGCTCTGGCTGGGTTCGCCGATGGTCGAGCTGGTCCAGGACAAGAAAGGCATCACCGGCGCGATCGTCGAACGCGACGGCCAGCGGATCGAGGTCCGCGCGCGCCGCGGCGTGATCATTGCGAGCGGCGGCTTCGACCATGATGCCGCGCTGCGCGAAAAATATCTGCCGCAGCCAACCTCGGCCGAGTGGAGCGCGGGGGTGCCGAGCAACACCGGTGACGGATTGAAGGCCGGGCTCGCGGCGGGGGCCGCGACCGCGCTGATGGATTCGGCGTGGTGGGGCCCCGGTTTCCTGCTCGAGGGCGAGGACCGCGCGCGGATCCTGTTCGTCGAACGTGCGCTCCCCTCCTCGATCATCGTCAACCAGGCGGGTCGCCGCTACATGAACGAGGCGGCGTCCTATCATGTCGCGGGGGGCGAGATGCACCGCTGCAACACCCCCGAGGCGCCCACCGCCCCCTCATGGTTCGTGTTCGACGCGCGCTATCGCGGCAAATATATGCTCGGCCCGATGATGGCAGGCAAGCCGTCGGCCGACAGCCGCATTCCCGAAGCGATGCGCAAGATATTGAAGAAGGCCGGAACCCTTGCCGGGCTGGCGAAGGAGATCGGCGTCGACGCCGCCATACTTTCCAAGGAAATTGCGCGCTTCAACGCCAACGCGCTCAAGGGCGAGGATCCCGATTTCGGGCGCGGCGCGTCGGCCTATGACCGGCATTATGGCGATGCTTCGGTGACGCCGAACCCGACGCTCGCGCCGATAGCGGAGGCACCCTTCTATGCCATCCCCATCTATCCGTGCGACCTTGGCACCAACGGCGGGCTGCTCACCGACGACAACGGCCGGGTGCTGGGCGAGGACGGCAAGGTGCTTGGCGGGCTCTATGCGATCGGCAACGCCTCAGCCGCCGCGATGGGACGGACCTATCCGGGCGCGGGCGCGACGCTCGGCCCGGCGATGACCTTCGGCTGGCTCGCCGCTCGCCACGCGATGCGGGTGAATCAATAAATCCAACGTCATCCCGGCGGACAAGGAAACGGCCGGTTACGGACGAAGGCGGGAAGACGGCTTTCGACCGTTACCGTCATTCCCGCGAAGGCGGGAATCCCGCTTTTCTTCACCGTTGCAAAGCGGGATCCCCGCCTTCGCGGGGATGACAAAGTTAGGTAAAAACGGCAGATCCCTACCTCAAAGCCGTCACGCCGACGAAAGCCCGGGTGACGGATGTTTGCTCAGCGCGCCAAATAACCGCCATCGACCGCAAGCGGATGCCCGGTGATGAAGCTCGCCTTGTCCGAGCAGAGGAAGATCACCGCGTCGGCGATTTCATGCGCTTCGCCGATGCGGTTCATCGGGTGCATTTCGGCGACGAAGCGCGCCGCGGCTTCTTCTTTCACCACCGCATCGACCATCGGGGTACGGATCGCACCGGGACAGACGGCGTTGATGCGGATGCCCTGCGCGGCGTAGCGCATCGCCGCCGAGCGGGTGAGCCCGACGACCGCGTGCTTCGATCCGCAATAGCCGGCGCCGCCCGCGCCCGCCATGCCCGCAATCGACGCGGTGTTGACGATCGCGCCGCGCCCCGCCTTTTCCATATGGCGCAGTTCCGCCGCCATGCAGAGCAGCAACCCGCGCTGGTTGACCTCAATGGTGCGGTCATAGGCGGCGAGGTCGCCCCACGGGGTTTCCATCCCCTCGAGCGAGACGCCGGCATTGTTGAAGGCACAATCGAGCCGTCCCCAGCGCAGCGCGACATCGTCGACAAAGGCGTCGACCGCGCTCCCGTCGGTGACGTCGAGCGCGCCATGATGCGCCTCGCCGCCCTCGCTGCGGATCAGCGCGGCGGTTTCGGCGGCGCCGTCGCCATTGAGATCGCCGATCGCGACCTTCGCGCCCTCGGCGGCAAAGGCCAGCGCGGCGGCGCGGCCGATGCCGCCGCCCCCGCCGGTAACGAAAGCGGTTTTTCCTTCGAACAACAGCGCCATCGCTGCCTCCTTTTGATTCAGACGATTTCGAACAGGCCGGCGGCGCCCATGCCGCCCGCGACGCACATCGAGACTATCGCATAGCGGACGCCGCGGCGCTTGCCCTCGATCAACGCGTGGCCGACGAGGCGCGAGCCCGTCATCCCGAACGGATGGCCGATCGCGATACCGCCGCCGTTGACGTTGAGCTTGCCCGGATCGATGCCGAGCTTGTTGCGGCAATAAAGCGCCTGGCTGGCGAATGCCTCGTTGATTTCCCAGAGGCCGATGTCGTCGACCTTGAGGCCCGCGCGTTCGAGCAGTTTGGGAATCGCGAAGACCGGGCCGATGCCCATTTCCTCGGCCTTGCACCCCGCGACCTGAAAACCGCGATAGATGCCGAGGATCGGCACCCCTTCCTTCTCGGCCATAGCGCGGTCCATCACGACCTGCGCCGAGGCGCCATCGGACAGCTGGCTGGCGTTGCCCGCGGTGATATGGCGGCCTTCCTTGACGACCAGCCCGTCCTTGAACACGGGCTTCAGGCCCGCGAGCTTTTCGGCGGTGGTGTCGCCGCGCACGCCCTCGTCGTGCGCCAGCGTCAATTCTTCCTTGCCGGTCTCGTTGCCTTCTTTGTCGAACAGCGCCCTGGTGACAGTGATCGGTACAATTTCGTCGGCAAAACGACCGGCGGCCTGCGCCGCGCCCGCGCGCTGCTGGCTGGTCGCGGCGAACGCGTCCTGCGCCTCGCGGCTGACGCCGTAGCGATCGGCGACGATCTCGGCGGTCTCGATCATCGCCATATAGGCGTGGGGGTCGGCGGCCTTGATGAACTCGGACCGGTTGCGAAAGGCCGGGGTGTGCTTGTTGAGGGCGAGCGAAATGCTCTCCATCCCGCCCGCCACCGCGACGTCGATCTCGTTGCACATGATGCCGCGCGCGGCGAGCGCGAGCGCGTTGAGCCCCGACGAACATTTGCGGTCGAGGGTGAAGCCGCCGGTCGAATCGGGGAGGACCGAACCATGGACCGTCAGCCGGCCGAGATTATAGCTCTGCGTGTTCCAGTGGTTGCCGACGCCCAGATAGACGTCATCGACGCGCGCGGGATCGATCCCCGCGCGCGCGATCGCGGCGTTGACGACATGCGCCGCCAGCACGGGCGCCTCGGTGTCGTTGAACGCACCGCGATAGGCTTTGCCGACGCCGGTGCGCGCGGTCGAAACGATGGCGGCCTCGCGCATCGTCATTCCGCCCCGGTGCTGCGCATGTTGGCGGGGCTCCAATAGGCGCGCATCTCGGTCACCTTGCCCTCGCCGTCGAATTTGAAGGTGTCGATCACCTCGATCTCCTTGGGGCCGCCGAAGTCGACCAGCACGGTGAAGGCGAAGGCGGCATAATCGCCGCCGGTGCGGACGGGGCCGTCGAGGCGGAGCTTGGCGCCCGCCTGCATCGACACCGTATAAAAGGCGTGGATCGCGTCGCGGCCGCGATGGATCGGGGTGCCGATCGGATCCTCGACCGTCGCGTCGTCGGCGTAAAGGCCGGACGCCATTGCGGCATCGCCTTTGTCGAAGGCTTCGACATAGCGCTCGACGGCGCGGACCATATCGTCATGGCTGGGCATGAATATCTCTCCAATGATGCAAAAGGGGGGCGGAATGACGGCGGCGCGTCAGCCGCCGAAATCCCAATGATGACCCCATTCGTCTTCCTTGAGGCTGATCGTCGGGGTGAAGCTGGTCCAGTCGGGCTGAATGCCGCCAAAGCCATATTCGATGTCGAAGCCGCCGGGGCTGCGCATGTAAAAGCTGACCATCTTGTCGTTCATATGCTTGCCGAGGCTCGACGAGATATGGATGTTCGCCGCCTTCGCGCGGTCGAGCGCGCGGCCGACATCGTCGAGGCCCGGCACTTCGACCATCATGTGGACGAGCCCGCTCGGCACCGGGAATTCGGCGAGCGCGACGCTGTGGTGGCGCGGATTGTCGCAGTGAAGGAAATGGAGGCCGAGACCCGGGTCCTCGGGCCCGCCGCCCTGCATATAGACGCGCATCTCGTCGGTGTCGCCGAAGCCGAGCAGATCGATGTAGAAAGCGCGCGTCTCCGCAAGCCTGGCCGCGGGGAAGACGACATGCCCCATCCCCATTTCGCCGGTGATGAAGCCGGATACGCCCGCGGGCGAGACGAACGGGTTGCCGTCGACGACGCGCCCCCAGCCGAGTTCGAGCCGGTTGCCCGAGGGGTCGGTGCAGCGCACATATTCGACGACATGGCGATCCTTCGCCTCGCCCTCGGACGCAGGCTCGATCGCGATGCCCGCGTCGCGGAGTCCCTTAACGCCGCGATCGAACGCCGCCTTATCGGGATAGACGAGCCCCGCGGCGTGAAACTGCTCGGCGTCGCCTGCCCGAATCAGCATGCGGAACGGGCGCTCGTCCATCCTGAGGCGCAGCCCGCCCGCATGGTCGATCGCCTGCATACCCAACACCTGCTCGGCATAGGCGCGCCACGCTTCGACATCGGCCGTATCGACCACGACATAGGCCAGTGACCTGATCGCCATTCACTCATCCCCTACGGACGGGTGCTCCGGCACCCTGAATCGAGCGCAAGCTACAGGCGAGTACGCGCCATATCAAGTATGATACGTAGAAATTTGCGTTAGAATTTACGCAAACTGTATATATTGCCTTCTCAAATTGCGCTTATCGCTGTCGATCGATCAATCCGGAGCCCTGAACGCCGCTACGGCAAGCGACACTTTGCGTATCGCGCTGCGCGCCTCGATACGCAGCCCGACCCTTAGAATGGCCCGAAGCGACATTTTGCATAGAATCCGGATTGACAGCTTGCGTAGAGAAATGCATCATTCACTACGAATACAGGAGTGATATCGCGACGCGGCCTCCCGCAAGCGCATGAATGTCCCGAGGAGAGCATATGGCCACCGCCCCGCAGCAAGCCGCCGACACCGCGCTGCCCACCCCCGCCGCGCTGATCGAGCGCGCCCGCGCAATGATCCCGACGCTGAAGGCGCGCGCGCGTCAGACGACGCAGGGCGGCAATGTGCCGGCCGAAACCGTCGCCGAGATGCAGGACGCCGGATTCTTCCGCATCCTCCAGCCGAAGCGCTGGGGCGGTTATGAAATGCACCCCAATGTCTTCTTCGAGGTGCAGAAGGCGCTCGCCGAAGGCTGCATGTCGACCGGCTGGATCTATGGCGTGCTCGGCTGCCACCCCTATGAGCTCGCGCTCTTCCACGACGAGGCGCAGCGCGAGGTGTGGGGCGACAATGGCGGCGCGATGCTCGTCTCGTCGACCTATCAGCCGGTGGGCAAGGTCGAGAAGGTCGAGGGCGGCTTTTACCTTTCGGGCCGCTGGGGCTTTTCCTCGGGCTCGACGCATTGCGGCTGGGTGCTGCTCGGCGCGCTCAATTTCGATACCGACGGCGGCCCGCCCGACATGCGCACCTTCCTCCTCCCGCGCAGCGACTATCAGGTCATCGAGGGGACATGGGATGTCTTCGGACTGCAGGGCACCGGCAGCTTCGACATCCTCGTCGAGCGCGTCTTCGTTCCCGAACATCGCACCCACAAGGCCAGCGACGGCTTCGCCTGCACCAATCCCGGCCAGGCCGAGAATGACGGCCCGCTCTATCGCCTGCCCTGGGCGCAGGTCTTCGTCCGCTCGGTGTCGACCGCGGCGTTCGGCGGCGCGCGCGCGGCGGTGAATGCGGCGATGGAGATCATGCAGGGTCGCATCTCGACCAACACGGGCAAGGCGTCGAAAGCCGATCCGCTGCTCCACGGCGCGATCGCCAAAGCGCATGCGCAGATCGTCGAGATGGAACTGACGCACCAGACGACCTTCGACCGGCTGATGGCGAAAGCGACAAGCGGCGAACCGATAACGCTCGAGGAGCGCGCGCTCTATGCCTATCAGTCCTCGACCGTCGTGCGGCGGCTCGCCGGACTGGTCGACGGCATGGTCCAGCTCCTCGGCGGCCGCGCCATCTATATGTCGAGCGCGATCATCCAGCCCTGGCTCGACCTCAACGCCGCGCGCGCGCACGTCGCCAACGACCCCGGCAATCGCACCACCGACGTCGTGATGACGATGCTCGGCGAACCGCCCGCCTTCACATTCATGTAAAAGGAAACCGCCATGGGAGAGATGAAGGAAACGACGCACCGCGTCGCGGGCGGCTATGACATTCACGTCAAGGAGGCGGGCGAAGGCCCGGCGCTGGTGTTCGTCCACGGCAGCGGCCCCGGCGCGTCGGGGCTGTCCAATTTCCGGCAGAATGTCGACGCGTTCGTCGCGGCCGGTTACCGCGTCATCCTGCCCGACCTGATCGGCTATGGCGCCTCGTCGAAGCCCGGAGACATCGATTACACGCTGACCCTGTTCACCGACACGCTGTACGAGGCGCTGAAGGCGCACGGGATCGAGACGGCAACGCTGATCGGCAACTCGCTGGGCGGCGGCGTCGCGATCCAGATGACGCAGGACCATCCCGAATTCACCGAGCGGCTGATCCTGATGGCGCCCGGCTGCATCGAGGAGCTCGACGTCTATTTCGCCATGCCCGGCATCGCCGACATGCGCTCCTCCTTCGGCAGCCCCGATTTCAGCCTCGCCGACCAGCGCCGCCTCGGCGAAAATCTGGTCTACGATCCGAAACACATCACCGACGCGCTCGTGGAGGAGCGCTTCGCGGTCGCAAGCCAGCAGCCCAAGGACGTGATCACGCGGATGCGGACGCACAATGTCCGCCCGCGGCTCGGCGAGATCAAGGTCCCGATCCTGCTCTTCTGGGGCCAGAACGAACGCTTCATGCCTTTGTCGGGCATCCAGTATTTCTTCGAAGCGTGCGACGATGTGCGCTGCGTGACCTTCAACAAGGTCGGCCACTGGGTGCAAGTCGAGCGCGCGAGCGAGTTCAACCGTTATGCAATCGAGTTCCTCGATGAGCATCGCTGAAACTTACGGGCTGGAGCTTTACGAGGCGCTTCGCGACCGGCGGACGGTCCCGCCGCTGATCGCGCGCGATGCCTCGCTGACGATCGACGACGCCTATGCGATCAGCCTCGACTTTCTGTCGCGGCGACTGAAGGGCGGCGAACGCGTCGTCGGGAAGAAGATCGGCGTCACATCGAAGGCGGTGCAGGACATGCTGGGCGTCCACCAGCCTGATTTCGGCTTCCTTACCGACTGGATGGATGTCGAGGGCGATATCGACATCGACGCGAAGGCGCTGATCGCACCGCGCGCCGAAGCCGAGATCGCGTTCATCCTGAAGGACAGCCTGAACGGGCCCGGCGTCACCGCCGCCGACGTGATCGCGGCGACCGCGAGCATCGCCCCCTGTTTCGAGATCGTCGACAGCCGCATCACCGACTGGAAGATCGGCATTGTCGACACGGTGGCGGATAACGCCTCGTGCGGGGTCTTTGTGCTCGGCAAGGAACGCATCGATCCGCGCGCCCTCGATCTTCCGAACCTGCATGTCGCGGTCGCGAAGAACGGATCGCCGCTGTCCGAAGGCTATGGCCATGCGGTTCAGGGCGACCCGGCGCAGGCGGTCGCGTGGCTCGCCAACACGCTCGGCGCGCACGGCGTGACGCTCGACGCGGGCGACATCATCCTGTCGGGCAGTCTTGTCCCGCTCGAACCGGCGGTAAAGGGCGACATCTTCGAAATGATCCTCGGCGACGGCCGCCGCACGCTCGGCCATTGCGTCGCGCGTTTTGTATAAGGAATGGCAATGACACGGGTAAAGGCGGCGATCATCGGTTCGGGCAATATCGGCACCGACCTGATGATCAAGATGATCAAATATCCGCAGAATATGGAACTGGTCGCGGTCGTCGGCATCGACGAGAAGTCCGAAGGGCTCGCGATGGCGCGCGAGCGCGGCGTTGCGACGACGCATGAGGGGCTGGGCGGGCTCCAAGCGATGGACGTCTATCCCGAGATCGGTATCGTCTTCGACGCGACCAGCGCCTATGCGCACAAGGTGCACGACGCGGCGCTGCGCGCCGACGGCAAGCAGGTCGTCGACCTGACCCCCGCGGCGATCGGCCCCTATACGATCCCGACCGTCAACGGCGAAGCCAATCTCGATGCCGGCAACGTCAATATGGTGACGTGCGGCGGACAGGCGACGATCCCGATGGTCGCCGCGGTCAGCCAGGTCGCCACCGTCCATTATGCCGAGATCGTCGCGTCGGTGTCGTCGCGCTCGGCGGGCCCCGGCACGCGCGCCAATATCGACGAATTCACCCGCACCACTGCGGGCGCGATCGAAAAGGTCGGCGGCGCCACGCAGGGCAAGGCGATCATCATCCTCAACCCCGCCGAGCCGCCGATGATCATGCGCGACACCGTGTTCACCCTGTCGGAGGGCGCCGACGAGGACACCATCCGCGCCTCGGTCGAGGCGATGGTGAAGAAGGTGCAAGCCTATGTCCCCGGCTATCGCCTGAAGCAGGAAGTGCAGTTCGAGCGCTTCGGCGACAACAACAAGCTCAAGATTCCCGGGCGCGGCGAGTTCACCGGGATCAAGACGATGATCCTGCTCGAGGTCGAGGGCGCGGGCGACTACCTGCCCCCCTATTCGGGCAATCTCGACATCATGACCGCCGCCGCCAAGGCGACCGGCGAACTGCTCGCGGAGCGTATTCGCGAAGGAAAGAAGGTGACCGCATGACGAAGACATTCAACGTCGAGGCGGGCGAGAAGCTCTATATCCAGGACGTCACGCTGCGCGACGGCATGCACGCGATCCGCCATATGTATGGCATCGACGAGGTGAAGGCGATCGCGAAGGCGCTCGACGACGCGGGGGTCGACGCGATCGAGGTCGCGCATGGCGATGGCCTGAGCGGCGCGAGCTTCAACTATGGCTTCGGCGCGCACACCGACTGGGAATGGCTGGAAGCGGTAGCTTCGGTGCTGACCAGGTCGGTGCTGACGACGCTGATCCTGCCCGGTGTCGGCACGGTCGAGGAACTTCGCCGCGCCTATGATCTCGGCGTCCGCTCGGTGCGCGTCGCGACGCATTGCACCGAGGCCGACGTGTCGAAGCAGCATATCGGCATCGCGCGCGACCTCGGCATGGACGTCGCGGGCTTCCTGATGATGAGCCACATGATCGAGTCCGAGGCGCTTGCGAGCCAAGCGCTGCTGATGGAAAGCTATGGCGCCGAGTGCGTCTATGTCACCGACAGCGGCGGCGCGCTCGACATGGACGGCGTCAAGGCGCGGCTCGAAGCCTATGACCGCGTGCTGAAGCCCGAAACGCAGCGCGGCATGCACGCGCACCACAATCTGTCACTCGGGGTCGCGAACAGCATCGTCGCGGCGCAGCAAGGCGCAGTGCGCATCGACGCATCGCTCACGGGCATGGGCGCGGGTGCGGGCAATGCGCCGCTCGAGGTGTTTATCGCCGCCGCAGACCGCAAGGGCTGGAACCACGGCTGCGACGTGATGAAGCTGATGGACGCCGCCGAGGATCTGGTCCGCCCGCTGCAGGACCGCCCGGTCCGCGTCGACCGCGAAACGCTCGCATTGGGCTATGCGGGCGTCTATTCGAGTTTCCTGCGTCACGCCGAAAAGGCGGCCGAAACCTATGGCCTCGACACGCGCACGATCCTCGTCGAGCTCGGCCGCCGCAAGATGGTCGGCGGGCAGGAAGACATGATCGTCGATGTCGCGCTCGACATGCTCAAGGCGCGCGAGACCGCCGCATGAGTGATTTCTCCATCGCTCGACCCTTTCCTCACGAGCAGGTCGAGCGCTGGGACGCCGAGACCGATGTCGCGATCGTCGGCTTCGGCGCCGCGGGCGCGTGCGCGGCAATCGAGGCGGCGGAAGCCGGCGCCGCGGTGACCCTGTTCGAGGCGGCGTCGGGCAGCGGCGGCGCGTCGGCGCTTTCGGGGGGTGAAATCTATCTCGGCGGGGGCGGCGGCACCGATGCCCAGCGCGCTGCGGGTTTCGACGATAGCACCGAAGCGCTCGAAGCCTATCTGATGATGGCGGGCGGTCCCGATGCCGATGCCGCCAAAGTCGCGCTCTACGCGCGCGAATGCCTGAACCATTATCAGTGGCTCAAGGATCAGGGCGTCCCTTACAAGGGAAGCTTCCTTCCCGGCAAGATTATCGAGCCCGTCGAGGACGACACTTTGATCTGGTCGGGCAGCGAGGCGGCGTGGCCTTTTTGCGAAACCGCCGCCCCCGCGCCGCGCGGACACACGATCCAGTTCATGGGCTGGGGTGGCGGGCGCAAGCTGATGGACATATTCGAGGCGCGTGTCCGGGCGTCGGGCGCCGAGGTGCAGACCGACGCGCGCGTGCTGTCGCTGATCGCCGATGCCGACGGCCGCGTCACTGGGCTCGTCGTGCGCATCGACGGTACACCGAAACTCATCCGCGCGCACCGGGGTGTCATCCTCGCGACCGGCGGCTTCTGCATGAACGACGACATGCTCCGCCGCCACACGCCGCAGACGCTGCGGCTCGCGAACCCGATCGGCGAGAATGATAACGGGTCGGGCATCTTGATGGGCATGGGCGTCGGCGGCGACGCGATCCATATGGACGAGTTTTTCACCACCTGCCCGTGGATCATGCCCGAAAGTCTGGTGAAGGGCATTTTCGTCAACGAACGCGGGCAGCGCTTCATCAACGAGGATTGCTACCACGGGCGCGTCAGCCGGACGATGCTCGACCAGCCCGGCGACCGCGTCTTCCTCCTCGTCGACAACGCGATTTTCGCGCGCCCGCTCGACCTCGCGCGGATCGAGATTGCCGCGGTGGGCGACAGCTGGGAGGAGGTCGAACGCGAGCTCGGCATGCCCGAAAACACGCTGGCGCCCACCGTCCACACCTTCAACCGCTATGCCGCCGAAGGCCATGACCCGATCTTCAACAAGGCGCCCGAGTGGCTGAAAGTGCTGGGCGAAGGGCCTTTCGCGGCGCTGGAGCTCAACATCCGCACCAGCTTCTTTTCCTTCTTCACGCTAGGCGGCCTCAACACCCGCCCGTCGGGCGAAGTGCTCGATCGCATGGGCAACCCGGTCCCCGGTCTTTATGCCGCGGGTCGCGCGACGTCGGGCCTGCCACGCTGGGGGCATGGGTATAGCTCGGGTCTCAGCCTCGCCGACTGCACCTTTTTCGGGCGCATGGCGGGGCGGAGCGCCGCAGCGGCCAATCCGATCGATTAGAAAACCGTGTTCCCCCGCGAAGGCGGGGGCCCATCTCCTGCCCGTTCAAGATGGCACCGACCGGAGATGGACCCCCGCCTTCGCGGGGGAACATAGCATTTTTGATGGTCTGGCAGTTCAATACACCACAGCCGGATTGGGCTCGCGCGGGCTGCCCAGCATCTCGCGATGCGAGGGCGGCGTCTTGCCGCGGTCGGTGATGCCGTAGCGCCCCGCGATCTCGGCGCCGATGACCGTGTGCCCCGACAGCTCGTCGCCCTGCGGATCGGTGGCGATCGCGTGGATGATATGCCCGGTGAACTGCGGCATCTCGGCCATCGCCATGAAGCCTTCATATTGCTCCTTGTGCACCTCGGCCGCGCCCAGCGCCCGCTCGGTAATCTGCGGCCCCAGCCAGATCGAGACAGTGCGTACGCCATGCGGGCGGAAATCGACCGCCATGTCGTGCGCGAACTTGTCGACGCCGGCCTTTTGCGCACCATAAGCCGCGCCGTGCATGTAGCAGCTTGCGCCAAAGGAGGAGGTGAAGGCGATCAGCCCCGATTTCTGCTCCACCATCATCGCGGCGGCGTGCCAGCTCGCGACATAGGCGGAGCGCAATCCGACGTTGAGGATTTCCACCGCCGCCAGCTCCTTTTCCCAGAAGGGCGCCTGCGTGATGAGCTGATGATGGATATAGGTGGCGTTGTTCACGAGGATGTCGAGTCGCCCCGAATCCGTCCGCACCCGTTCGAAAAGCGCCGCGACCTGCGCATCGTCGGCGTGATCGCAGGCGACCGCGATACCCTTGCCGCCCGCCGCCGTCACCGCCGCGGCGGTTTCGTGGATGGTCCCGGCAAGCGGCGCGCCGTCCCACCCCATCGCATCGCTGCGATCGCAGCTGCGGCCGGTGACATAGACCGTCATCCCCTTTTCGCCGAGACCGATCGCAATGCCCTTGCCCGCGCCGCGGCTGGCGCCCGTCACGACGGCGATTTCCGGATTTGTCATGTCACTCTCCCGATGCAGCCCCGCCTTCAGGCGGCAACCTCGGCCTTCACCATCTCGAAATCGTCGAAGTCGGGCTTCGCCATCACTTCGGCGAAGCGGCCGTAGCTCCACGGCCAGGTCATCGGCACACCATCCTTGCCGAGATACCAGCTCGAGCAGCCCGACGCGAAGATAGTGCCCTTGGCGGCTTCGGTGCGCGCGTCGTCATAACGCGCCATCGCAGCGGGCGTGACGCAGATTTCGTCGCATTCGCCGCTCGTCACCTTGTCGAGCAATTGCTCGATATAGCCCCACTGGCGCTCGGCGACGTCGATCAGCGAGAAATTGCCGACCGGCCCCGTCGGCCCGTTGAGGAAGAAGAAGTTCGGGAAATCGGGGAGCGAGATCGCATTGTACGCGGTCGCGTGCTTCGCCCACATGTCGTCGAGCGACGCCCCGCCGCGCCCGGTCACCACCGCGGGACGGATGAAGCGGTCGGCGTGGAACCCCGTCGCGAGAATGATGAGGTCGAGCTCGTGGAGCACGCCATCCTTGGTGCGGATGCCCTGCGGCTCGATGCGCTCGATCCCCTCGATCACGACGTCGACATCATGCTGCTGCACGACCTGATAATAGTCAGGCGAGAAGATCAGCCGCTTGCACGCCGCGCGATAGTTCGGGCGCAGCCGTTCGCGCAGCACCGGATCGGCGACGCCCTGTTCCAGATTGTCGCGCACGATCGTCTCGATGATGTGCATCTCTTCGCTGTCGGGCTTGATGATCCCCGCGGTGAAACGCAGCACATTCGCCTGATAGTCGGGATCGTAGCGAACCGCGTCGATCAATGCCGGATCGCGGCGGAACGCCTCGCGCTGCTCCTCGGTATAGGGCGTGTTCGGCATCGGCATGATCCATTGCGGCGAGCGCTGGAAATGGCCGAGCTTGCTCGCGCGCCCGGCGAGCGCCGAGACGAGCTGGACGCCGGTCGAACCGCTGCCGACGACGCCGATGCGCTTGCCGTCGAGCGCGATCGCATCGTCCCAGCGCGCGCTGTGCAGGGCGGTGCCGGCGAAGCTGCCCAGCCCCTCGATCTCGGGCATGCGCGGATGATGGAGTACGCCCGTCGCGGTGATGACGACATCGGCCTCGACGGTCATCCCCGCCTTGGTCGTAATGGTCCAGACGCCTTCCCGATAGGTGCAGCTATCGACCTCCTGTCCGAAATGCGCGATATCGCGCAAGCCGAAACGGCCGGTTACATCTTCGAAATAGTCCTGGATTTCGGGGCCCGGCGCCAGATAGCTGCTCCATTCGGCATTGGGCGCGAAGCTGTAGGTATAGGCGTGGGCGGGAACGTCGCAGTTGAGCCCCGGATAGCGGTTTTCGCGCCAGGTGCCGCCGACGGTCTGCGCCTTTTCAAGAAGCGTGACGTTGCGATAGCCCGCCTCGCGCAGGCGGATCGTCGCCAATATCCCCGACATGCCCCCGCCGATGACGACATATCGCAGGTCCAGATTGCGCTCCACTATCCACTCCAATTTTCCGATTGCTCTTGTTCCGTTCCCTACGGCCGCTGCCGGACGCTCACATCACTCAAACGGACGAGATCGGGATTGGAGGAACAACAGCCGGTTGCGAGTGGTCGGCGCTATCTGTCCCCCGTCAGCACCAATGGCACAGATTTGAGGTTGTGATTTAAGGAGTGTTGGGGCTTCGTCGTAGTGACGAAGGAACGAAGATGAAGCCCCAACACTCCTTGAAAAAATCGCCAGCAAAGGC